>Ga0180218_1000390_pt1 | contig 45687 bp, 43 predicted proteins | sample eDN3rd37CKraftBY_FD_151334 | JGI IMG/M metagenome (GOLD analysis project Ga0180218, IMG submission 151334) | Enriched backyard soil microbial communities from Emeryville, California, USA - eDNA 3rd pass 37_C Kraft BY (version 2) (version 2) | ecosystem: Environmental > Terrestrial > Soil >... | reverse complement strand
GAGAAGAAACACGCCGCTGCAGCGCTTGCCAAACAACACCAAATCGCATAACGTTCAACATGACTCGTTGATCGCAATGCGTGAATCCACGCCAGATCCGAAGTCCACCACCTCCTGGGACGCTATCTCGAGCAGCCCACACGTAGAACTCGGCGCGCGGAAGCCAGGGAGACCGGAAGGCGGGAAACACGCCTAGCGCGGTCGGACCAGGATCTCCTGGGCGGTGCTGGCGACGGTGTGGCCCGCGGCGTCGTGGATGATCCCGCGGATCAGCGCGCGGTGTCCGCTGATGGCGACCGTCTCCTGGGTGTACAGGTGCCACTCGTCGAAGCGGACCGGTCGGTGCAGCCACAGTGCATGGTCGAGGCTCACCGCCGCGATGGCGCCGTAGTCCGCCGGCTGCGGATGGTTGCGCATCGCCGCGTCGAGCATCAGGTAGTCGCTGGCGTAGGCCAGCAGCGCGGCGTGGGTGACCGGATCGGCACCAACCGGCCGCGGCAGCCGCATCCAGTGCGACCGCGGCCCGGATCGCTGCGGGCCGCCCAGGAAGCCGGTTGGCTCGGCGATGCGGATCTCGATCGCCGGCGGCACGTCGATCCAGGTCTGTGCGTTCGTGCGCATCGCCTCCGGGGCCCGCGGCACCCAGTGCTGCAGCAGCGGCATGGTCTCGGGCTCGGGGGCGTCGGGCATCGTCGTGTCGAACACCGGCTCGGCCGGGCCGGTGTGAAACGACGCGATCGCGGTCAACAGGGTGCGCTCGCCCTGCGCGACGGTCACCTGGCGGGTCGCCATCGACCGTCCGTCGCGGACGGCGTCGACGGTGATGTCGACCGGGGTGTCCGACGCGCCGGTCTGGATGAAGTATGCGTGCAGCGAATGCGGCGGATGGTGGTCGACGGTGCGGGCCGCGGCCGCCAGCGCCTGGCCGAGCAGCTGACCGCCGAACAGCCGCCCGAACCGGTCGCGCTCATTCGTCGCCCGAAAGCGGTGCTCGCCCAGCGGCTGCAACTCCAGCGCCTGTTCGAGGGTGTCCAGTGAGGCGAGGACGGCCTTCTCCAGAGCGGTGCCCTGCAGCGGGCCGGTGAGGTCGTCGGTCACGGGGTGGATCCTGCCAGATGTCCGTCGTCGGGTACCCGGTAGCCGTCACGGGTCAGGATCCGCACGGGGTCGCGGCCGTCCCAGGTCGCGCACGTCTCGGAGATGGCCTGCAGCCGGTCGACGAACGCTGGTGGCCCCTCGACGATTTCGGTGTAGAAGCCGAAATCGGCGACGGTGTCGATATAGGCCACCCGCAATCCGCCTCCGGCGCTCTGCGCGACGGCCGGATAGCCCAGATGCGCGAAGTGCGCCACCTTGCCGTTGTAGTCGGTTGTCAGCGTGGCGATCTGGTGGATGGCGCTGGTGCCGTTGCGGCTCCAGTCGGAGTAGATGCTCGGGGTGTCGCAGTGCTGCTGGATCAACTCGATCTGCACCGGGCCGGCCTGGGCGACGGCGACCTGGATCCGCACATCGCGGGTCTCGCCGCGATAGTCGACGCGCTGTTCACTGACGGGCAGTACGTGAAACGGCCCGACGCCGAAGGTCCGGGCCCAGCGCGCCGAAGCGGTCAGCACGTCGTCGACCACGTGGCCGACCTGAAAGAACCGGTATTCACCGTCAGGCCAGGCCTGTTCGAACAGCCTCGTCACCGGTCGAGGTCCCACTGTCCGAAATCTGCTGCGAGCACCTGGTTTTCGTCGACATGGGTGCCGCCCATCGCGATACCCGGCTCCGATCCGCTGACCACCACCGCCTGGTACAGCACCGCGCGGGGGTCGCGCCGGCCACCCGACCACGCCCTGGTCTGCCACGCCCACCAGTGGCCGTCGCTGGTGGAGCGGCCGATCACCCCGTCGGCGATCGCCCAGCCGCACACGTTGTAGTGGCCGTAGACACCGGTGCGGTCCACCCTGAGAACCGAGTTGATCCCGCGCAGCCACTCCACCGCGACGGTGTTCCAGGTGTCGGCGTCGATGTCCTCGTCGATGCTGAAGAAGATCGGCGCCGACGGTGGGCCGCCCGCCGCCGCGTGCAGTCGCAGAGCCGTTCGGGCATCGGCGACCCCGCCCTCGTAGCCGCGGGTGTAGTCCGACGGTGTCGGCCAGCCCGGCTTGCCGTACTGGTAGCAGCTGGCGATGTGCAGACCCGCGCTGCGCAGCGAGTCCGCGTACGCGCGGGTGACCGGCTTGAAGTCGAAGTCGGCGCCCGGGCGCAGCTCCGAGACGTACACCATGGCGCCGTCGTACCCGGCGGCCTTGATCTGATCGGCGGGCACCTGCCGGTGGGTGAAGTCCACGACCCGCAGTCCCTGCGCCGACGCCTGCGGCGCCTGCGCCGCCATCGCCAGAAACGGCGCTATTACAGCGGATTTCAGGATGTCGCGGCGCGTCGTGGGCACGCCGCGATGGTAACAACCCGAACGTGGATAGAAGGGGGATCCGGCGATCCTTGCCTGCCGGATAGGAAAACCTGTCCGGAGCACTGCGGATTCTCACCTCCCGGCGATTCTCGAAGCGGTTGTGGCGGCCGACTATTGGCGTACCGGGTCAACCACCCCACAACCACCAGGAGATCATCATGACCACTCTCATCCCGAGCCGACGTACCCGTACCGCGGCGGCAGTGCTGCTCGCATCGGCCGCCTCCGCGGCCGGCATGATCGGTATCGCCGCGCCCGCGTATGCCGCTGGTCAATTCATCGCTCTCGCAGTCGGTTTCGTCAACGAGAACCCGCCGGTCACCATGGCGGGCGGGTCGGGCATCAGCGGCACCGAGAGCGGCGCGGCGTCGGGTGCCCTGACGAACTGCTCGGGCAACGGCGCCGGCCACTGCGCGGTGCAGGTCATCGCGAAGAACGAGTGCGCGGCGGCAGCGTCCAACGACTACGGCGAACGCACCGGCGCCACCGGTGCCACCCGGGCGGTGGCCGAGAGCAGGGCCAAGAGCATGCTGGAGAACAGCACCGGCGCCAAGATCATCGTGTCGGGCTGCGCCAACGGCTCCACCCCGCCGCCGTCCAACGATCCGCCGCCACCCCCGCAGCCCAAGCTGGGTCCGACGGTGTCGTTCCGGACCATTCTCGGCGGCCTGGAGGCCAGCATCACCGACCGCAGCGGCGAGTCCTCGCAGTGCACGTACGCCACCGACGGCTACAACCGTGCGTTCGCTTTGTCGGCCAACTCCACGTACAACCTGCGGATCGTGCCCGCCGTCCCGCGGTTCCGGAACTGGACGGTGACGATCACCTGCGACAACGGCACCAAGACGACGGCGACCACATTCTTCTGAGCAAGCCCGCCCCGCCGGTCGCGCCCGGGTCGTGAGTCACGGCCCGGGCGCTCCCGTGGGTCAGAGACGGCGCCGCGAGGCGATCAGCCACAGCGCCGAGGCCAGGAAGTAGAACGCGCCGAACCCGGCGTAGGGTGCGACGTCGGCGATCGTCGGCACCGCCGGTGCCGCCGCCTGCTTGAGGAACAGCAGGCCGACGACGGCGGACTGGGCACCACTGAGCACCATCGCCCACTGCGCGCCGCTGCGCCAGCGGCGGATCCCGGTGGCCAGTTGCAGAAGCCCGGCCAGGGTGGCCCACAGCCCGAAGACGCCGAGCACCGCGTTCATGCCGAAGCCGAGCGCCACGGCGACCGCGCCGGCCGTCACCAGGCTGACAACGATGTTGACCGTCTGCGTGGGATTGAGCTTCCACCCGCCGTTGTGTTGTGCGTCAACAAGATTGGCGAACGCATCCCAGGCGGGGTAGAGCACCAGCAGCACGGCGGCGACGGCGAACACGGCGGTGCCGAACATGAACGCCGCGGCCATCCACACACCCGCCACGGCGGCGCGCAGCAGGTAGTACGACTGCAGCCACGGGCTGAGGTCGGTGGCTTTCGGTTCGGCGGAGATGGTGTGGGTCATCGGGGGCCTCTCGGATCGTAGGAGCGGGGTTCTACCTATCAGTAGGTAGGTTTTGGGGGCCGGAAGGAGTGCGGCCGCGGGGCTGGCGGGTCATTGCTCGACGGCCAGACGTTCGATCAGGGGCCGGGTGATGGTGGAGAACATCGACGGGTCACCGTGGGTCCGCGCGGACATCATCGCGCCGTGGACGGTGGCCATGAACATCTCGGCTTCGGCCCATGCGCTGCCGGACAGACGGAGTTCGCCGCGCTTCTCGCCGCGCTCGAGCACGGAGGTCAGCCACGACGACAGCGAGCGGAAGTACGCCCGCACCTCGAGGGTGATCTCCTGGGGGAGCACCGGAATCTGGGTGGCCAGCAGGGCGCAGACGCAGAAACTCGACGCCGGGTCCCCGATGCAGCTCTCCCAGTAGCCCAGGTAGCTGCGGAGCTGGTCGACCGAGTTGGGCGACTGCCGTTCGAAGGCGGCGATGCCGGCCTCGGCGTCCTCGCGGTACCGCTGCAGCAGTGTCCTGACGAGGTCGACCTTGGTGGGGAAGTGGTGGTGGATGCTCGCCTTGCGGATGCCGACGACCTCGGCGATGTCGGCGTAGCTGAAGCCGTTGTATCCGCCGGCGACGATCAGCGTCCGCGCGCAGCGCAGGATCTCGCCTGGGGTGTCGGTGGCGGTCGGCATGGTCGCCAATCTACCTACCAATAGGTAGGCATGTCAAAGTCGGCGAGCTGGTTGATCGCCCGCACATGGCGCGCGGGCGATCAACCCGTCGAGCCGAAAGCCGTCTAGGTGATCGTGACGCCGCCGTCGACGACGATCGTCTGGCCGGTGACATACCCGCCGGCGTCGGAGGCCAGCCACACCACGGTGGCGGCCAGCTCTTCGGGGTCGCCCATCCGCTTGATCACCGCGCGTGCGTCGATGGTCGCCTCGAGATAGCCCGGCTTGTACTCGTCGGTCATCTCCGACTTGAAGAACCCCGGCGCGACGGCGTTGACCCGGATGCCCTTTCGCGAACCCCACTGCTGCGCCAGGTCGCGGGTCAGGCCGAAGATCGCGGCCTTGCTGGCGCTGTAGGCCGCCTGCGGCAGCCCGCCGGTGGTCAGACCCAGGATGCTGGCGATGTTGATGATCGAGCTGCCCGGCTGCATCACCCGGCCGCACGCCTGCGCCGCCCAGTACGCCCCGTTCAGGTTGACGTCGACGACCCGGCGGAACTCGTCGGGGGTCTCCTTGGTCGCCGGCACCGCGGTGCCGACGCCGGCGTTGTTCACCAGCACGTCGACCCGGCCGAACTCCTTGAGGGCGGCATCCACCAGCGCGGTGCACTGGTCGGGGTCGACGACGTCGGTCTGCACGCTCAGCGCACGCCGCCCGGCCTTGCGGACCAGCTCCGCGGTGCCCTCGAGCTTCTCGACCCGGCGCGCCGCCAGCACGACGTCGGCGCCGGCCTCGGCGCACGCCTGGGCGAACGACACCCCCAAGCCGGAGGATGCGCCCGTGATGATGACGACTTTGTCGTCGAGGCGGAACCGGTCCAAGATCGTCATCGCACTCCCTGTCGTTCGGTCGGATGCCGCAACGAAGGATACGGCCCGGCCGGGTCAGGGTTGCCGGGTGCCGCGCAGGAAGACGGCCGCGATCACCGCCCACGCCACGGCGGAGCTCGGCAGCGAGGCCGGTGAGAAGCCGACGGTGGATATGTCGCGGCGGTGTAGACCAGCCAGAACACCGGACACAGCGACCACCCCGCGGTGGTGGCGGCGATGAGGCCGATGGTCATGCGGTACGGAGCCCGGCGGCTACCGATCCCAAAAAATGCACGGACTCCCGGCGACATGGTTGCCGGACCCGCCGGGAGCCGTGCTAGGCCGGCCGAAATAGATGGTGGGGGGCAGGCCCGCCTCTAGGTATAGACCACCGAAGCGCGGATGTACAGATTATTGACGTAAACGTAATAAAACCCACAGGGTCTGGTGCTGGACACCTGTCCACAACCGTTACGCTGCCGGTCGACGTCAGCGAAGGGAACGGTGCGATGGGAGTTTACGTAGTCAGCGGGTCTTCCTCGGGCATGGGCCTTCAGGCCGCCGAGAAGCTGCGGGCGGCCGGCCACACCGTGATCGGGGTCGACGTCAAGGCGGGCGAGGGGGAGGTCAAGGCCGACCTGTCCAGCCACGCGGGACGCCGCCAGGCCGTCGTCGACATCGTGGCCGCCGCCGGCAACCGACTCGACGGCGCGGTGCTGGCGGCCGGGATCGGGCCGACCCCCGGCCCCGACAGCGTCCGGCGCATCTTCGAGATCAACTACTTCGGCGTCGTCGAGGTACTGCGCCCGCTGCAGCCGCTGCTCGCCGCCGCCGACCGCGCGAAGGTCGTGGTGATCGGCAGCAATTCCACGACCACCACACCGGCGGTGCCGCGACGCACGGTGCGCGCGCTGCTGGCGGGCGACATCGACAAGGCGGTGCGCTCGCTGCGGCTGCTGGGTCCGGTGGCGCCGTCGCTGGCCTACGCCGCATCCAAGATCGCGGTCTCGCACTGGGTACGTCGCACGGCGGTCACCCGGGAGTGGGCGGGGGCGGGGATCCGACTCAACGCCCTGGCCCCGGGGGCGATCATGACCCCGCTGCTGGAGCAGCAGCTGAAGGATCCGCAGCAGGCCAAGGCGGTCAACGCGTTCCCGGTGCCGGTCGGCGGGTTCGGCGATCCGGGCCAGCTCGCCGACTGGATGCTGTTCATGCTGTCCGACAGTGCTGACTTCCTCTGCGGCAGCGTTATTTTCGTCGATGGCGGCTCCGACGCCTACTTCCGCTCCCGGGACTGGCCCAACAGCGTGCCGGTGCGCAAGCTGCCGGCGTACCTGTGGCGGTTCGCCCGCGGCTAGAACTTCGCGACGGCTCCCGCGTCTAGAACTTCGCGACGGCTCCCGCGTCGACCGGCAGCGCCGCGCCGGTGATGTACTGCGCCTCATCTGACGCCAGGAACAGCACCGCGTTGCTGACCGCGCGCGCCTCGATCGCCGGCTTGGGCAGCATGTGGAAGCCGCCGATCACCTTCAGAGCGTCGTCCATCGTCGGCTCGGCGAGATCCGGGCGTACCGTGCGGCGGAAGTGATCGTTGTCGATCATCGGCGTCAGGATGTTGCCCGGATGAATGGAGTTGACCCGGATCCATTGCGGCGCAAGCTCATTGGCCAGCAAGTTCATCAGGCCGACAACCGCGTGCTTGGCCGACGCGTAGTGGGCCATGTAGCCGCCGCCGCGCAGCCCGAGCATCGAGCTGACCAGGATGATCGACCCACCGCCGTTGGTCATGTGCGGCAGCGCCGCCTTCACCGTGTGCCATACGCCGGTGACATTGATGTCGAGCATGGTCTGCCAGTCGGATTCGGCGATCATCGCCGCGGGCGCCGGGTTGGCGCTGATCCCGGCGTTGGCGACGACGATGTCGATCGCACCGAGTTCGGCGGCACCGCGGTCCACCGCCGCGCGCAACGCGTCGAGATCGCGCACGTCGGCCGTCGCGGTCACCATCCGGCCGCCGGCCTTCTCGACCAGCGCCGCGGTATCGGCCAGATCCGCCTCCGACGGACCGGGATAGCCCGCGGCGTCGATGTCGGCGCACACGTCGATCCCGATGATGTCGGCGCCCTCCTCGGCCAGCCGCACCGCGTGTTCGCGACCCTGACCCCGCGCCGTCCCCGTGATGAACGCGACCTTGCCGGCCACCCTGCCTGCCATTGCCACCTCCTCGACCGTCACACGGTAGCCGCAAACGGTAACCGTAAAAAGGACTTCGGACTCTCGCCCACGCATCCGCGTCTGGTAATCCTGTTCGGGTGTCCAACTCACCCGGCGTCGTGGCCGGTATCGACGGCTCGCCGGCAGCGCGGGTGGCGGTGGACTGGGCGGCGCGCGAGGCCGCGCTGCGGGAATGGCCGCTGACGATCGTGCACGTCGCGCACTGGAGTTCGGGTGCGGACGCGGCCGTCGCGGACGCGGTGGCCACAGCGGAACACGCCGCCGGGCGCACGCAGGTCAAGATCATGACCGAGATCCTGGAGCCGCCGGTGGTTCCGGCGCTGATCGAGGTCTCCCGCGACGCAGGCATGCTCGTCGTCGGCCGCCGCGGCCTGGGCCGGGTCGGGCGGCGGCTGCTGGGTTCGGTGAGTTCGGGGCTGGTGCGCGACGCGATGTGCCCGGTCGCGGTGATTCACGACGAGGACCCGCTCATGGAGCACCCGGAAACCGCGCCGGTCGTGGTCGGCATCGACGGCTCGGCGCTCTCCGACGCGGCCACCGCCATCGCGTTCGACGAGGCCGAACGCCGGGGCGTCCTGCTGGTGGCGGTCCACGCATGGGGTGCCGGGCGCAGCGGTGAGCTGCGGGAGAGTTGGCCCGAGGCGCAGCGTGCCGCCACCGGCCTGCTCAACGGCCGTCTGGCGCAGTTCCAGCAGCGTCATCCGGGCGTGCGGGTGCGCCGAGTCGTCGTGATGGGCGATCCCGCACCGGAACTCGTCCGCCAGTCGGAGACCGCGCAGCTGACCGTCGTCGGAAGCCGCGGTCGCGGCCGGACCCAGGCGCCGCTCGGTTCGGTCAGCGAGGCGGTGGTGGAGGCGGCCCGCATGCCGGTGCTGGTGGTCCGGGGCTGACGTACCACGGTGCCGGGGTCTTTCGTCACTATCCGGCGACGGTGTACCGCCATAGGGTGACGGTATGACGACCGAGAACCAGCCCGTCACCATCCTGCCGGTCAGCGAATGCTGGGAACTGCTGTCCAGCGTGAAACTCGGCCGGCTGGTGACCGCCGTCGACGGCCAGCCCGAGGTGTTCCCGGTGAACTTCGCGGTGCAGAACCGCACCATCCTGTTCCGCACCGCCGAGGGCACCAAGCTGGTCAGCGCGATGATCAACAACAACGTGCTCTTCGAGGCCGACGACTACAACAGCACCGAGGGCTGGAGCGTCATCGTCAAGGGCAGCGCACGCTCGCTGCGCACCGACGAGGAGATCGCCGAAGCCGAACGCGCGGAACTGCTTCCGTGGGTCGGCACTCCGAAGAACCACTACGTCCGGATCAAACCGCTCAACATCACGGGCCGCCGGTTCCGGTTCGGCTAGGCGGGGTGGCGGTCGAGGAACGCCACCACCGCGTCGGCGAACACATCGTTGCGGTCCCCGGCCACCATGTGCCCGGCGCCGCCGACGTCGACGAACTCGACGGCCGGAAACCGTTGCAGGAACTCCTGTGCGCGGTCCTCGGTGACCAGATCGCTCATCTGGCCGCGCACCAGCAGTATCGGCACCCCGTCGCGCAGGATCGCGGCCACCGCCCGGTGCATCCGGTCGGCCACGATGCCCACCGCGTCGTCGGCGGTGACGCGAAACACGCGGGCTGTCAACGGATCAGCCCCCGCAACACCGTCGTGGTGATGGTCTCGGCCCGCTCCGGCCGGAACCGGCGGCCCTCGTTGAGGATCGCGTGCACGATGCCGCCGACGATCGCGTCGGCGGCCGCCCCCGCGGTGCTCTCGTCGAGACCGGCCTCGGTCAGGCGCACCGCCACGCCGCGGTGCAGGGGCACGCTGAACGCCTCGTACATCCTGGCCTTGGTGTCCTCGTGCTCGAGGCCGGCGACGGTGAGCACGCGCAGCATGGCGTTGCCGCGGGCGGTGGTCAGGGTGGTCGCCAGCCTGGTCGTCCACCGCACGAGATCGGCGACCGGGTCGTCGGAGTGGGGGACCGGCCGCAGGATCCTGTCGGCGTCCTCGAGCACGACGTCGGCGACGAGGGCGGGCCTGCTGGGCCACCAGCGGTAGATCGTCTGCTTGCCGACCCCCGCGCGGGCGGCGACCGCCTCGATGCTCAGCCCGTCGAATCCCCGTTCCAGCAGCAGTTCCCGGGTGGCGGTGACGATCGCCGTCCGGGACCGCTCACTGCGCCTGCGGGGCGTCTTCGCCTCGGTGGCCATCGCCTGACTCCGTGCACTTCGGGGGATTCGGGGACCGTCTTTACAGATCCTGACAGGGCACCATACTCTTGGCAAGACGAGACGTTGCGTCTCGTTAAGGAGAGGGAGTGGTGAACAAGCTCGTCATCGGCGCCAGCGGGTTTCTGGGCTCGCACGTCACCAGGCAGTTGGCCGCCCGCGGCGACGACGTGCGCGTGCTGCTGCGGCCGACCAGTTCCACCCGCGGCATCGACGGGCTCGACGTCGACATCCGGCGGGGCGACGTCTTCGATCCCGACTGCCTGCGCGAGGCGATGCGCGGCTGCGACGTCGTCTACTACTGCGTCGTCGACGCCAGGCCCTGGCTGCTCGACCCCACACCGCTGTGGCGCACCAACGTCGACGGGCTGCGCACCGTCCTCGACGTCGCGGCGACCGCCGACCTGCACCGCTTCGTGTTCACCAGCACCATCGGCACGATCGGTCGGCGCACCGACGCGCCGGCCGACGAGACCACCGCGCACAACTGGCTCGACATCGGCGGCGACTACATCCGCAGCCGGGTGGCGGCCGAGGAGATGGTGTTGCGCTACAGCGCCGAGAAGGGCCTGCCCGCGGTCGCGATGTGCGTGGCCAACACCTACGGGCCGGGGGACTGGCTGCCCACCCCGCACGGCGGGCTGTTGGCCGCCGCGGTGCGCGGCAAGATGCCGTTCTACATCGACGGCTACGAGTCCGAGACCGTCGGCATCGAGGACGCCGCCCGCGCGCTGCTGCTCGCCGGCGAGCGCGGCCGGGTGGGGGAACGCTACATCGTCTCGGAACGCTGGATGAGCTCACGGGAGATCTTCGAGACCGGCTGCGCGGCAGTCGGAGTCGAACCACCGCAGCGCCGGGTTCCGATCCGGCTGATGGCCGCCGCCAGCTACCCGAGCAGCTGGGTGGCGCGGCTGCGCGGCCGCGAGACCAAGCTGACCCCGCTCAACATCCGTCTGATGCACATCATGTCGCCGCTGGACCACTCCAAGGCGGTGCGGGAGCTCGGATGGCAGCCCGCGCCCACTCCGGACGCGGTCGCCGCGGCGGCCCGCTTCTTCGTCGAGGTTGCCGACAAGACACGGAAGGTGGCGCGATGACGCTGGCGCTGACCGCCGAACAGCGCGAACTCACCGACGCCGTCGCCGCGTTCGCCGCGCGACGGGCACCGCTGTCGGCCACCCGCGAGGGATTCGCCGACATCGCCAAGGGTCGGCTGCCGTCGTGGTGGGATGAGTTCGCCGCCACCGGATTTCCGGTCGTCCACCTGCCGGAGTCCTGCGGCGGCCAGGGTGGCACCATGGCCGACGCCGCCTGTGTGCTGGAGGCCGCGGGCCGGGCCGGGCTACCCGGACCGCTGCTGCCGACGATGACGGCGGGCGCGGTGGCGCTGCTCGCCGACGAGGCGTCGGCGCTGCTGCACCGGCTGGCCGGCGGCGCACCCGCCGCGGTGGTGCTGCCGCCCGCCGGCGAGTTCTCCACGCGCCGCGACGGCGACCGCTGGCTGATCACCGGGACCTCCGATCTGGTCTCCGGAATCGGTTCGGCCGCGGTCATTCTCCTTGGTACACCGCAGGTGTGGGCGGTCGTCGACCCCGCGCACCCGGCGGTCACGCTCGACCCGGTCGACGGCACCGACCTGCTCACCGACGTCGGCCGGCTGCGGCTCGCCGACTATCCCGTCGAACCCGCAGACATGCTCACCGGGATCGACCCCGAACGCGCCGAGTATCTCGCCGTGGCGCTGACCGCGGGCATGGCCACAGGCATCGCGGGGTGGTGTGTGCAGGCCGCCACCGAACACCTGCGCACCCGCGAACAGTTCGGCACGGTGATCGGCACCTTCCAGGCCCTGCAGCACAGCGCCGCGATGCTGCTGGTCAACACCGAGCTCGCTGCCGCGGCCACCTGGGACGCGGTGCGCGCGGCGGGCGAGCCGATCGAGCAGCACCGCATCGCCGCCGCAGGCGCGGCGCTGACCGCGGTGGCGAGCTGCCCGGACCTGGTACTCGACACGCTGACCCTGTTCGGCGCCATCGGCTTCACCTGGGAACACGACGTGCACCTGCACTGGCGGCGCGCCACCAGCCTGGCCGCGTCCATCGGTGCGCGCACCCGCTGGGCCCGGCTGCTCGGGCGGACCACCGCCACCTGCCAGCGCGACTTCGCCGTCGATCTCGGCGACGCCCAGGCCGAGTTCCGGGCCTGGGTCGCCGAAACCCTGGATGCCGCACTGACATTGCGCAACGACGGGCCCGGACGTGAGGGCGACCAGGAACACTTCGCCACCGGGCCGCAGCGCACCCTGCTCGCCGAGGCCCGCCTGATCGCCCCGCACTGGGCGCCGCCGTGGGGGCTGGGCGCCGACCCGCTGCAGCAGCTGATCATCAACGAGGAGTTCGCCCGGCGACCGGAGCTGGTGCGGCCGTCGCTCGGCATCTCCGAATGGATCCTGCCGTCGGTGATCCGCGCGGGCTCACCGGAACTGCAGCAGCGGTTGATCCCACCCACCCAGCGCGGCGAACTCGGCTGGTGTCAACTGTTCAGCGAGCCCGGCGCCGGCTCGGACCTGGCCGCGCTGACGACACGCGCCGTCAAGGTCGACGACGGCTGGCGCATCACCGGGCACAAGATCTGGACCTCGTGCGCACACCGCGCCGACTACGGGGCGCTGCTGGCCCGCACCGACCCGGACGCCCCCAAACACCGCGGCATCGGCTACTTCATCGTCGACATGAGCGCCGACGGCATCGAGGTGCAGCCGATCAGACAGGCCAGCGGCGACGCGGATTTCAACGAGGTCTTCCTCACCGACGTGTTCGTGCCCGACGAGATGCTGCTCGGCGGCCCCACCGACGGCTGGTCGCTGGCCATCGCGACGATGGCCGAGGAGCGTTCCGCCATCAGCGGCTACGTCCAGAACGACCGCGCCGCGCCGCTGCGGCCCGCCGCCCGCCGCGACGAGGACGCCCAGCGCGAGCTCGGCGAGCTCGACGCCTACGCCAACGCGATCAAGGCGCTCGGCGTGCGCGAGACGATTCGGCTGCTCGACGGCCAGCCCTCGGGACCGGCGTCGAGCATCGCCAAGGTCGCGATGAACGTGCTGCTGCGCCGCACCTTCGCCGCCACCGTCGGCGCCGCGGGCAGCGCCGCCATGGCGGGCGACACCGACGTGGTGCAGTCGTACCTGCGGGTGCCCGCGGAACTGATCGGCGGCGGCACCAAGGAGATTCAGCTCAACATCATCGCGCAGATGATTCTCGGCCTTCCCCGCAGATAGCGAGAGGACAGTACATGGGATTACGTGGTGACGCCGCCATCGTCGGCTACGTCGAACTGCCACCGGAACGGTTGAACAAGGCCGCCCCGGCGCCGTTCATCCTCGAACAGTGGGCCGACCTGGCGGCCGCCGCGCTGGAGGACGCCGGCCTGTCCGGGCAGTCGGTCAACGGGATCGTCACCTCGCACCTGGCCGAGTCGGAGATCTTCGTACCCTCCACCATCGCCGAATACCTTGGTGTGCCTGCGAACTTCGCCGAACTCGTCGACCTCGGCGGGGCCAGCGCCGCCGCCATGGTGTGGCGCGCGGCCGCGGCGATCGAGCTCGGCCTGTGTGACGTGGTGGTGTGCGCGCTGCCCGCCCGCTACATCACCCCGATGTCGGAGAAGAAGCCCCCACGCCTGTCCGACGCGGTGTTCTTCGGGTCGTCGAGCAACCAGTTCGGTTCCCCGCAGGCAGAATTCGAGATCCCCTACGGCAACCTCGGGCAGAACGGCCCCTACGGTCAGGTGGCCACCCGCTACGGCGCGGTGTACGGCTACGACGAGCGGGCGATGGCCAAGATCGTCGTCGACCAGCGGTTCAACGCCAACCACACCGAGGGCGCGATCTGGAAGGACAAGCCGCTGACCGTCGAGGATGTGCTGGCCAGCCCGGTGATCGCCGATCCGCTGCACATGCTCGAGATCGTGATGCCCTGTGTCGGCGGCGCGGCCGTCGTCGTCGCCAGCGCCGAGGTGGCCCGGCGCACCCGTCACCGCCCGGTCTGGATCAAGGGCTTCGGTGAGCACGTGCCGTTCAAAACCCCGACGTATGCGGCCGACCTGCTGCACACCCCGATGGCCGAGGCCGCGGACAAGGCGTTCGGCATGACCGAGCTGACCCGCTCCGACATGGACATGGTGTCGATCTACGACTGCTACACGATCACCGTGCTGCTGTCGCTGGAGGACGCCGGCTTCTGCGAGAAGGGCAAGGGCATGCAGTTCGTCGCCGACCACGACCTGACCTTCCGTGGCGACTTCCCGCTCAACACCGCGGGCGGGCAGCTCGGTTTCGGGCAGGCGGGGCTGGCCGGCGGCATGCACCACGTCTGCGACGCCACCCGCCAGATCATGGGTCGCGCCGGTGCCGCCCAGGTGGCCGACTGCAACCGCGCGTTCGTCTCCGGCAACGGCGGCATCCTGTCCGAGCAGACCGCGCTGATCCTGGAGGGAGACTGACCGTGACCACCTTCGAACGACCGATGCCGGTCAAGACCCCGACCACCGCACCGTTCTGGGACGCGCTGGCCGAACACCGCATCGTCATCCAGTACTCGCCGTCGTCGGACGCCTACGTCTTCTACCCGCGGGTGCGCGCACCCCGGACACTTGCCGACGATCTGGAATGGCGGGAGATCTCTGGGATGGGCACGCTGTACTCGTTCACGGTGGCGCGCCGCCCGGTCAGCCCGCACTTCGCCGACGCCGTGCCGCAGCTTCTGGCCATCGTGGAATGGGATGAGGGGCCGCGGTTTTCGACCGAGCTGGTCAACGTCGACCCCGCCGACGTGCGGGTGGGGATGCGGGTCAAACCGGTGTTCTGCGACTACCCCGAACACGACGTGACGATGCTGCGCTACGAGCCCGCGTAGTCAGCGTCGCCGCAGCGGCGCCAGCAGCGCCTCCAGCCCGTAGTCGAACACCGCGTCGTAGTCGGTCGGCGACTGCAGGGCCCGCACCAGGCCCTGGTCCGGCCAGTCGTCGGTCCACAGCGTGGGGTCCTCCTCGTCGTGCTTGTCCCCGCGCACCGCGGCGAACTGCATGACCGCCGAGGAGATCACGTGCACCTCGACGGCACGCAACACCAGAGCGGCGTCGGCGCCGGTGACACCCACGTCGGCGAGCTGAGCGGCCAGCGCGCGCTGTGCGGGCAGGAAAAGTCGCGGGGTGGCGTCGCGGGAGTGCGCGATGGCCAGCAGGTGCTGGCACTCGATGAGCAACCGGCGCTGGGCGCGCGCCAGCGCGGCGATGCGGTCGACCGGGGTGTCACCGGTCATCGGCAGGTTCGCCATCTCGTCGACCAGCCGGGCGACCAGGCCGTCGAACAGCTTGTCGCGTCCGCCGACATGCCAGTAGATCGACGTCACCGCCACGCCGAGCCGCTCGGCCAGCCCGCGCATGGTGAAACGCTCGACGCCGTCGAGTTCGATCATCGCCGCGGCGGCGTCGAAGATCGCCTCCGGGGTGACCGGTTCAGGCACGGGGTTCACCTCCGGTCATTCGCGCGGACGCCGGCAGGTCCAGATAGCGTTCGAGGTTGCGGTGCATGTTGATGATGCGACGCTCCTCGTTGGACAGCGTCAAGTGGGTGAAACCGGGCTGGTGCAGCCCGCGCTGCAGCCCGGCCAGCACCGAGATGTCCTGTGTGAGAACCAGACCCGGGTGCGCCTCCTCGGCGGGTACCCGCACGTCGACGGGTCTGGTGCGCGGCGCACCCGGCGGCATCCGGGTCCACAGGAACATCACCAGCTCACCGTGATCCGGGTCCGCGCCCGGATGCGACGTCATCACGGTCAGGTGATCGGCGTTGACCAGCAGCGTCATGTTCGGGAACACGTTGTACTGGTGCAGTCGCATGATCCGGTCGGTGTCGGCCCAGCTCAGGTCGACACCGCGGGACGCGGCGAACGCGCGGGTGCGGGCGGCGATCACGTCGGCCACCGTCGCCCCGGGCTCGCGGTCCCCGGGAAGCGGGGTGCCCTCCTCGACCCCCATCAGCGCGCCCTGGGTGGTGACGTAGGCGTCCCACACCTCGGCGTCGCTGAGTTGTTCCCGCAACTGCGGGCTGGGCACGCCGTAGACCTGCTCGGATTTTCCGGTATGGCCCCAGATGCGCTGTGGCGCAAACACGTCGTCCATGCAGCGGTGCAGCTCGGGGTGCAGGGTCTGGATGTGGTAGGTCTCGCTGTAGCCGTCGGCGATGGTCTTCCAGTTCGCCGCGACGTCGATGGTCATCGTCGCGTAGCAGCGGAAGTCGCCCAGCCGGCACCACGCGGTGTCGGCGGGCATCTGCTCCAGGTAGTCCGGCAGCGGCATCGCGTCGCGGTCGAGGTTGACGAACACCAGCCGCTCCCAGGCCTCGACGCGCACCGGCAGCAGCGGCAGGTCGGCCAGGTGCAGCTCGCCGAACCCCTTGCGGTTGGGCACCCGCCGCAGCTGCCCGGTCAGATCCCAGGTCCAGCCGTGGTAGCCGCACCGCAGTTCGGTCAGCTGTGATCCCGAGCCCGCGCACAGCGAGTTGCCGCGGTGGCGGCACACGTTCTGGAACGCCCGCAACTCGGCGTCGTCGCCGTGCACGATCAGCACCGAGTAAGGGCCGCAACGGTATTCGAAGTAGTCCCCGGGCTCGGCGACGTGGTCGACGGTGCAGGCCAGCTGCCACACCCGGGGCCACATGCGCTCGTTCTCCAACCGTGCGAACTCCGGGGAGTGGTAGCGCTCGGCGGGCACCAGCGTGGGCCGCGCGGGTGGTTCGCCGATCGCGTCCTCGCGCCGGACATCCTGCGCTGTACGCGTCACGATCGGTCCTCCCAAACTCGCCGAAGCGGCTCTGTAACGGTGTTACAGTGCCCGAATATATCGGCTGACGCGGGCTTGCGGAGGGCAATCGTGTTCGACCTGAAGATCACCGGCGGAACTGTCGTCGACGGCACCGGCGCGGACCGGTTCACCGCCGACATCGGCATCAGGGACGGCAGGATCATCGAGGTGCGGCGGCGCGGCCCCGACGATCCGCCGCTGGAGGGTGAGGCCGCCGAGACCATCGATGCCACAGGCAAAGTCGTCGCACCCGGCTTCGTCGACATCCACACCCACTACGACGGGCAGGTCAGCTGGGACAGCATGCTCGAACCGTCCAGCGGGCACGGTGTCACCACGGTCGTCACCGGCAACTGCGGCGTCGGGTTCGCCCCGGTGCGGCCGGGTCGCGAGCAGTGGCTGATCGGCCTGATGGAGGGCGTGGAGGACATTCCGGGTACCGCGCTCACCGAGGGCATCACCTGGGGGTGGGAGAGCTACCCGGAGTATCTCGACGTCATCGAGCAGGGCCGTTACGCCATCGACGTCGGCAGCCAGATCGCGCACGGCGCGGTGCGGGCGTACGCGATGGGGGAGCGCGGCGCCCGCAACGAACCCGCGACACCCGACGACATCGCCGCGATGGCGCGCATCGTGCAGGAGGGTATCGAGGCTGGGGCGCTGGGTTTTTCGACCTCGCGCACGCTGGGGCACCGCGCCATCGACGGCGAACCGGTGCCCGGCACCTTCGCCGCCGAGGACGAGTTGTTCGGTCTCGGCCGGGCGATGGCGGCCGGCGGGCAGGCGGTGTTCGAGCTCGCGCCGCAGGGCGTGGCGGGTGAGGACATCATCGCGCCGAAGAAGGAACTGGAGTGGATGACGCGGCTGGGCCGCGAGATCGACCGGCCCATCTCGTTCGGCATGATCCAGGTCGACGCGGCACCGGATCTGTGGCGTGAACAGCTGGAGATCTCCGCGGAGGCGCATGCGGCGGGCAGTCGGCTGTACCCGCAGATCGCGGCCCGCCCGTTCGGGATGTTGTTCGGCTTCGAGGGTCACCACGCGTTCACCCACCGTCCGACGTTCCGGCGGCTGAAGGCCGAGTGCAGCCGCGAGGAACTGGCGCGGCGACTGGTCGATCCGGCGGTCAAGGCCGCGATCCTGGCCGACGAGGATCTGCCGCCGGACCCGAACGTGTTGTTCGACGGCATGTTCGCTCTGATGCAGCACTCGCTGCACCGCGTCTACCCGCTGGGGGAGCCGCCGGACTACGAGCCGACCCCGGACCGCGCGGTCGCCGCGATCGCCGAACAGCGCGGCGAGGATCCGCTGTCGACCCTGTACGACCTGATGCTGGAACGCGACGCCACCGCGATGCTGATGCTGCCGTTCTACAACTACGCCAACGGGACTCACGATCCGATCCGGGAGATGCTGCTGCATCCGGCGGGCGTGGTGGGACTCTCGGACGGGGGCGCCCACTGCGGGATGATCTGCGACGCGTCGTATCCGACGTACCTGTTGACGCACTGGGCGCGGGACCGTCGGCGCGGCGAGAAACTGCCGCTGGAGTACGTGGTGCGCAAGCAGTCGCACGACACCGCGCAGCTGTTCGGGCTGACCGACCGCGGGGTGATCCAGGTGGGCAAGAAGGCCGACATCAACGTCATCGACATGGCGGCGCTGACACTGCACGCCCCGCGCATGGCGTATGACCTGCCCGCGGGCGGGAATCGGTTGGTGCAGAGCGCATCCGGATACGATGCGACGATCGTCAGCGGTGTGGTGACGCGCAGGCACGGCGTCGACACCGGTGCGCGGCCCGGTCGCCTGGTGCGCGGCGCGCGCTGAGACAGACACGCGCTGGGACCAAAAGAGGACGGCCCCCTCGTCGCCGAGGGGGCCGTCGTCGTGTGAGGGTCAGTTACTCCTTGTCGGAGCCACCGTCCTTCGACTCGCCGTCGTTCGAGTCGCCACCGTCGTTCGAGACCTTGTCGTTCGACTCGGTGGTGTCGTCGGTGTCGTCGTCGGAGTCCTCGTCTCCATCGAGGTCGTCATCGAGATCGCCGTCGAGATCGCCGTCGAGATCGCCGTCGAGATCGCCGTCGAGATCGCCGTCGAGGTCGCCGTCGAGGTCACCGTCGAGGTCGTCACCGAGGTCGCCGTCGAGGTCGTCATCGAGATCGCCGTCGAGGTCGTCCCCGAGATCGCCATCGAGGTCACCGTCGAGGTCCGACTCCTCCTCGTCGGTGGGCTGCTCGGCCTTCTTGGCGTCCTCGCTGCCCTCGGCACCCTTGTCCTGGGCACCCTTGTCTTTGGCGCCCTCGCCGTCCTCGTCGCCCTCTTCGAGGTTGACGGGGACCAGGTTGCCGCCACCGAAATTGGTGTTCGACGGACCCGACAGGCTCAGCAGGTTCGGGGTCGGTGCCGGCGGCGTGAGCGCGGTGGCGATCGCCTTGGGCAGCGTGACCAGCAGGTAGGTGAACAGGCCGCGGTCGAGCAGGCCCTGCCACTCGGCCGTGCCCGGCGCCGCGGCGGCTGGGACGATGCCGTTGAGCAGTGCGTCGACAGCCAGGATCGGCAGGTTCACCAGGTGGGTGGCCCAGTCGACGAGGTCGCCGTTGACGAACGCGTCGCGCGCCTTGTCGAGGGTCTCCGTGACGGCGACGAACGAGCCGACGATCGGCTCGAAGATCGCCTTGGTGAGTGCGAACTCGGAGAGGACGTCCATCACGGCAGGCAGCCGCTCGGCGCCGGGCAGGTTCGCCACGATCTGGCTCGGGATCGAGAACAGCGGGATCAGCGGCTGCATGCTGCCCAGGTAGCGCAGCACGAACCAGCCGTTGATCTTCGAGAACGCCTCGAAGAAGTGGCCCTGGGACAGCGCGGTGAACATGTCCTGGATCGCGATCGGGAGCTGTTCAGCCGCCAGCTGTGACCGGTCGCGGGTGCCGTTGAGGGCGGTCTCGATGGTGGCGCCGAAGTTGGCGTTGAAGTTGACCAGCTCGTTGAACAGCGGGCCCGGGTTCAGCACGTTGGCCACCAGGACGTTGAGCGTCTCCTGGATGATGGCGCCGGTGCTGAGCTGTCCGGTCAGGCTGAGCAGTGCGCCGGCCGTGTCCGGGACCAGGGTCGACAGGCTGCCGAACGTGTTGCCGATCGTCTGGCTCAGCGTGAGCAGCGGGTTGGTGGCCGCCGACAGCTGAACCGCAGCGGCCTGCGCGGCGCGCTCCGCGGCCCGGTCGATGTCGGTGATCGGGGCGACCGGGTTGACCGCGAGGATGCCGGCGCTCGCCATTGCGACGCCGGCGACCATCAGCTTGCTGCCGCGCCCGGCTGACGGGGAGGTACCGGCCATCGGCGCGCCCGCCTGAACTGCTAGCTGCACATCTTCTCCTAGTAAGTGACTGTGAGTTTGCCAAGTAGCACCTGGAGATTAGCTGAGCCTAACCTAAGAAACAAGAGCTACGTTGACGGCGGCGAAAGCGGCCGTGATCGGCCAGCCCGGATAGTCGCGCAGTCACAGGACGCGTCGCCCCGAAATCTATGCGCAGCGGCCGGTTTGCGGGGACCTACGTCTCCCGCCGCGCAGTGGTGCTCGTCACATCTGCGGGCCGGTCGCCCACGCCGGGCGGCAAACCGGCGGAAATGGTGGAACCGAGTGTCGGAGCCGCGCGGCGTCGCGTTGACAGCTGTTAGTTCGACAGGCTAGATGTACGACACAATTGACGGAGTTCTGTGACGCCGGACTCCGTGGGACGTGAAGGGGCCCGGGCGATGACTACCACCGACGCGGTTGTCGCGCACCGTTCCCGCATCGCCCGCTTCATCCGTGTCTTCGCCGTGCCGATCATCATCGGCTGGGTCGTGCTGACCGCGCTCAGCAATGTGCTCGTACCGTCGCTGGAGAAGGTCGGCGAGGCCAACACCGTCTCGATGAACGCCCATGACGCACCGGCGTTCATCGCCATGCAGCGCATCGGCGCCAACTTCCAGGAGTTCTCCTCCGACAGCAACGCGATGGTCATCCTCGAGGGCGACAAGCCCCTCGGGGCCGAGGCGCACGCCTACTACGACGAGCTGGTCAAGCGGTTCCGTGAGGACCGCGACCACGTCGAGCACGTCGCCGACTTCTGGAGCGACCCGCTGACCGCGGCCGGCGTGCAGAGCGGCGACGGCAAGTCGGCCTACGTACAGCTGTATCTGCGCGGCAACCTCGGTGAGACCCTCTCCAACGAGTCGATCGAGGCGGTGCGCGACATCATCGCCGAGACCCCGGCGCCCGACGGGCTCAAGGCGTACGTCGCCGGTAGCGCCGCGGTCAACGCCGACCAGCGCGTCGCCGGCGACAAGGGTTCGTTCAAGGCGACGGTCGCGACGCTGATCGTCATCGCGGTCATGCTGGTCTTCGTCTTCCGCTCGGCCGCCACCATGCTGCTGATCCTGTTCATGGTGTTCGTCGAGCTCGGGTCGTCGCGCGGCATCGTCGCGTTCCTCGGCGACAACGGGGTCATCGGCCTGTCGACGTTCGCCACCGGTCTGCTCACGCTGATCGCGATCGCCGCGGGCACCGACTACGCGATCTTCCTCATCGGCCGCTACCAGGAGGCCCGTCAGGTCGGCGAGGACAAGGAACAGGCGTACTACACGATGTTCCACAGCACCGCCCACGTGGTGCTGGGCTCCGGCCTGACGATCGCCGGCGCGCTGCTGTGTCTGAAGTTCACCCGGTTGCCGTGGTTCCAGACGATGGCGGTGCCGTGCGCGGTCGGCGTGCTCGTCGCGGTCCTGGCCGCGATGACACTCGGGCCCGCCGTGGTGGTGGTCGGCAGCCGGTTCGGCCGGTTCGAACCGAAGCGGGCCATCAACTCCCGCGGCTGGCGCCGCATCGGCATCGTCGTGGTGCGCTGGCCCGGACCTGTTCTGGTGACGACGATCGCGCTGTCGCTGGTCGGCTTGCTGGCGCTCAACGGCTACAAGGTCGACTACGACGGCCGCCACTTCATGCCCGAGGACACCCCGGCCAACGTCGCCTACGCGGTGGCCGACCGGCACTTCGACGCCGCGCGGATGAACCCCGAACTGCTGATGGTGGAAAGCGACCACGATCTGCGCAACTCGTCGGACTTCCTGGTCATCGACAAGATCGCCAAGGCGATCTTCCGGGCGCCCGGCGTCGCCCGTGTCCGGACCATCACCCGGCCGCAGGGTAAGCCCATCGAGCACACCACGATCCCGTTCCTGATCGGGATGCAGGGCACCACCCAGCAGCTCAACCAGAAGTACCAGCAGGACCGGATGGCCGACATGCTCAAGCAGGCCGACGAGATGCTGGTGACGATCGACGACCTGACCCGGATGGCCAGCCTGACGGCGCAGATGGCCGAGACCACCCACAGCATGGTCACCAAGATGAAGACCATGACCGTCGACATCGCCGAATTGCGGGACCACATCTCGGATTTCGACGATTTCTTCCGGCCCATCCGCAACTACTTCTACTGGGAACCGCACTGCTACGACATCCCGGTCTGCTGGTCGCTGCGATCGGTGTTCGACACCCTCGACGGCATCGACGTGATGACCGACGACGTCCAGCAGATGCTGCCGGACATGGAGCGCCTCGACGCGCTGATGCCGCAACTGGTCACGCTGCTGCCGTCGCAGATCGAGACCATGAAGACGATGCGGCTGATGATGCTGACCATGCAGTCCTCGCAGAAGGGCCTGCTGGACCAGATGGCCGCGATGCAGGACAACTCCGACGCGATGGGCGACGCGTTCGACGAGTCGATGAACGACGACTCGTTCTACCTGCCGCCGGAGGCGTTCGAGAACGAGGACTTCCAGCGCGGTATCAAGAACTTCATCTCGCCCGACGGCAAGTCGGTGCGGTTCATCATCGAGCACGAGGGTGATCCCGCCAGCCCCGAGGGCATCGAGCACATCGACGCGATCAGGCAGGCCGCCAAGGAGGCGATCAAGGGCACCCCGCTGGAGGGTTCGCGGATCTACCTCGGCGGCACCGCCGCGACCTACAAGGACATGCGCGACGGCGCGGGCTACGACCTTTTGATCGCCGGATTGGCAGCCGCCGCACTGATTTTCATCATCATGCTGATCATCACGCGCGCGGTGGTCGCCGCCGCGGTGATCGTCGGCACGGTGTTGCTGTCGCTGGGCACCTCATTCGGCCTGTCGGTGCTGGTGTGGCAGCACCTGCTCGGCATCCGGCTGCACTGGATCGTGCTGGTGATGTCGGTGATCGTGCTGCTGGCCGTCGGCTCGGACTACAACCTGCTGCTGGTGTCGCGGTTCAAGGAGGAGCTGCGCCACGGGTACAAGGTCGCGATCATCCGCGCGATGGCCGGCTCCGGGTCGGTGGTCACCTCCGCGGGTCTGGTGTTCGCCGCGACGATGGCGTCGTTCGTGGTCGGCGATCTGCGCAGCATGGCACAGGTGGGTACGACGATCGCGATCGGTCTGCTGTTCGACACGTTGGTCATCCGCGCGTTCATGACCCCGGCGATCGCCGCGCTGCTGGGTCGGTGGTTCTGGTGGCCGCAGCGCATCCAGACCCCGGCGTCGAAACGCCGCCTCGCGGCCGTGCTCGGCGACCGCGCCCCCGCGACCTCCTCAGCCAACCCCTCGGCCAGCCCCTCGGCCAGCCCGGCGCCCTGAGCGGGCCCCGCACACCGCCCGTCGATGCGATGATGGGCGCAGCGTCCGGTTGTCCGACAGAGCATGGGGGTATCACTGCACCATGACAGACGGCGGCATGGCCATCCGACAGTTGCCCGCGTGAGGCGTCCGCGGGAGGCGGTCGGGTCATGAGCACCATCGACATGCCGCCGGTGTTCGGCGCCGACGACGAGATCGGCCCCGACCTGGCCAGGGTCGCCTGGCAGGACACCCCGCTGGGCCCGCCCGCCGACTGGCCGCAGAGCCTGCGTACCGCGGTCAGCATCCTGCTGTCGAGTCGGTTCCCGATGTGGATGGCGTGGGGTCCCGAGCTGACCTTCTTCTGCAACGCCGCCTACCGCCGCGACACGCTCGGCCGCAAGTACCCGTGGGCGCTGGGCCGGCCGGCCACCCAGGTGTGGGCCGAGATCTGGCCCGACATCGGGCCGCGCATCGACAAGGTGCTGACCTCGGGGCAGTCGACGTGGGACTCCGCGCTGCTGTTGTTCCTGGAACGGTCGGGGTTTCAGGAGGAGACCTACCACACGTTCTCCTACAGTCCGCTCCACGACGACGACGGCCGCGTCGTCGGGATGCTGTGTGTGGTCAGCGAGGACACCCAGCAGGTCATCGGCGAGCGCCAGATGGCGACGCTGCGCGACCTCGGCTCCGACCCGAGCGTGGTGCGCACCGAGGAACAGATCCTGTCCTTCGTCGAACGTCAGCTCAACCAGAATCAGCGCGACCTGCCGTTCACGCTGACCTACCTGTTCGACGACGACGGCACACCGCGACTGGCCGCCTCCACCGGCGTGGCCCCCGGACACCGGATCGCCCCGCCGCAGCTGGCCGGTGACAGCGTGTGGCCGGTCGCCGGTCCGGCGCGCGGTGAGGCGGTCGTCGTCGACCTCGACGACCCCGGCCTGCCGACCGGCGCGTGGCGGGACCCGCCCACCCGCGCGCTGGTGGTTCCGCTGCTGCAGCAGGGCGGATCACCGAGCGGGCTGCTGGTCGCCGGGCTCAACCGCTACCGGCCGCTCGACGAGACCTACCGCGGCTTCGTCACGCTGGTCGCCGGCCACATCGCGGCGGGCATCGCCAGCGCCCGCAACTACCAGGCCCAACAGCGGCGCGCCGAGGAACTGGCCGAACTCGACCGCGCCAAGACGACGTTCTTCTCCAACATCAGCCACGAGTTCCGGACCCCGCTGACGCTGATCCTCGACCCGGTCGCCGAGCTGCGCAGCCGCGACCGCGGCCTCGACGACCGCGCCCGCGAAGAGCTCGACATCGTGTGGCGCAACGGGTTACGGCTGGCCAAGCTGGTCAACACGCTGCTGGACTTCTCCCGCAACGAGGCGGGCCGGATGCAGGCCAGCTACGTGCCGGTCGACCTCGGCGCGGTCACCGCCGAACTCGCCAGCGTGTTCCGCTCCGCGGTCGAGCGGGCCGGACTGACCTTCACCGTCGACTGCCCGCCACTTCCCGACGCGGTCTACATCGATCGCGACATGTGGGAGAAGGTGGTCTTCAACCTGCTGTCCAACGCGCTGAAATTCACGTTCTCCGGCGGTATCTCGGTCACGGTGCGCCTGGACGGGGACACCGCGGTCGTCACAGTCGCCGACACCGGCGCGGGGGTGCCTGCCACCGAGATGCCGAGGCTGTTCGAACGGTTCCACCGGATCGAGAACGTGCGGTCACGCTCCAACGAGGGCAGCGGTATCGGCCTGGCTCTGGTCAAGGAGCTCGTCGAACTGCACGGCGGCACCATCGCGGCCGACAGCACCGAGGGCGTGGGCACCACGTTCACGATCCGGCTGCCGCTGGGCGCCGCACATCTGCCCGCGGACGCGATCACCGACGAGACCGACGCCCGGGCACCGCAGGACAGCGCTGAGCCCTATCTGCAGGAGGCGCTGCGGTGGCTGCCCGCCGAAACCCCGACCGTCGACGACGAAACACCCAGCCACACCGGCGCTTCCACGTTCGGGGCGACACCGCGGGTGCTGATCGCCGATGACAACGCCGACATGCGCGAGTACGTCGTGCGCCTGCTGCGCAACGACGGCTACCTCGTCGAGGCGGTCACCGACGGTCAGCAGGCGCTCGACGCGGTGCGGGCCCGGCCGCCCGACATGGTGGTCAGCGATGTGATGATGCCGGGGCTCGACGGCCTTCAGTTCGTCACCGCACTGCGCGCCGACCCGCGCACCGCGGCGGTGCCGGTGCTGCTGCTGTCCGCGCGGGCGGGGCAGGAGGCGGCCATCGACGGGCTGCAGGCCGGCGCCGACGACTATCTCGTCAAACCGTTCGCCGCCGCCGAACTGCTGGCCCGGGTGCGCGCGAACGTCAAACTCGCGCGGCTGCGCAATCATCACGCCCGGTGGCGCACCGCGCTGATCGACTCGCTCCAGGAGGCGTTCTTCGTCTGCGACGAGCACGGCGCGGTGATCGAGGTCAACGCCGCGTTCACCGACATCCTCGGCTACGGCGTCGACGGGCTGCCCTACCAGCCGATCCATCCGTGGTGGCCGTCGGCGGACTCCGACCCCGAGTCGCACCGCCGGGTCCTCGAGGCGTTCGACCGGATGCTGACCGAACCGCACGGCCGGTTCACCGTGCCGGTCACCCACCGCAACGGGCACCGACTGTGGATCACGGTGACCTACAACCAGATCGAGGACCTCGACACCGGCAGGCGGGTCATGGTCGGCACCTTCCGCGACGTCACCGCCGAGCACTACACCGTGCAGCGCGAGACCGCCCTGGCGGCGCTCAACCAGCAACTCGCCCAGGCGGATTCACTGCACGACGCGGTCCAGGCGGCGGCCGACGAGCTGCGCACCGTGTGGCGGGCCCGGCGCGTGGTCGCGGCCAAGTTCCGGGCTGGGACCGAGAGCACCGCCGAGCCGACGGACTTCGTCTGCGCGGGGGAGCCGGTGCGCTGGTCGCAGCTCGCGGCGGAGGTGCAGCGGACGATGTGGTCGCTGCGGGCCCGGGACTCCATGGTCATCGAGGACGCCAGCCCGGGGTCGGTGTTCATCTCGCTGCAGCACCCGCGCGGAGTGCTCGTCGTCTACCTCGAGCTCGCCGAACACCGCCCCTTCACCCCGGAGGACCGCACCCTGTTGACCGTGCTGGCCGGCCGGCTCGGGCAGGGGCTGCAGCGGGTGCACCAGCTCGACCAGCAGCGCGAGACCGCGCTCGCGCTGCAGCATGCGATCCTGGGGCCGACGGTCTCCAGCGGTTTCGCGGTGCGCTACCAGCCCGCGACGCGCCCGCTGCAGGTCGGCGGGGACTGGTATGACGTCGTCGACCTCGACGACGGGCGCATCGCGCTGGTGGTCGGGGACTGCGTGGGGCACGGGCTGGCCGCCGCGACCGTCATGGGCCAGCTGCGCAGCGCCTGCCGGGCGCTGCTGCTTGAGCACCCCAGCCCGGCCGTCGCGCTGGCCGCCCTCGACCGGTTCGCGGCCAGGCTGCCCGGCGCGCAGTGCACCACGGCGTTCTGCGCGGTGCTCGACCCGGACACCGGGGAGGTGCGCTACTCCGGCGCGGGCCACCCGCCGCCGGTGCTGGTGCTGCCCGACGGCACCGTCCGGATGCTCGAGGACGCGTCGGTCACCCCGCTCGGGCTGCCCTTCGACGAGGTCCGTCCGGAAGGGGTCACCGTCATTCCGCCGCGGGCGACGCTGCTGCTCTACACCGACGGGCTGGTCGAGCGCAGGCGTGAACCGCTCGACGCAGGGATCCGGCGGGCGACCGCGGTGCTTCAGGATCACCGCAATGTCACGCTCGACGATCTCGCCGACGAGATCATGATGCGGCTGGCGCCAGGCCAGGGCTACCAGGACGACGTCGCGCTCATGCTGTACCGCAGGCCGGCGCCCCTGGAGATCGATATCCCGGCCGCCGCGGAACAGTTGGCTCCGACCCGAAAGGCGTTGCGGGACTGGCTGACCCAGGCCGGGATCGGACCCGTGCAGACGATGGACGTGCTGGTGGCGGTCGGGGAGGCGCTGGCCAACGCGATCGAGCACGGGCACCGCGACAGGCCCGGCGGCACCGTGACCCTGCGCGCCGTGGCGCTGGCCGACCGGCTGGATGTCACCGTCGTCGACACCGGTGTCTGGAAGCCGGTGCACTTCGACCCGGCCGCGCATCGCGGCCGCGGTATCGAGCTGATGCGGGCGCTGATGAGCGATGTCGCCATCGAGCCCGGTGACGGCGGCACCACGATCTCGATGAGCGCCAGGGTCGGGTGATGACCACCCCGCTGCAGTTGCGCACCGAGCGCGCCGACGACGGGTCGCTGCTGCTCGCCGCCGTCGGTGAGCTCGATCTCAGCAACATCGCTGAGTTCACCGCAGCCGTGGCGGAAATGGTTGCAGACCAACCCGATGCACCGATGACCGTCGACCTCTCGGCTGTCGAGTACCTCGACAGCGGCGCCATCAACGTCCTGTTCGGGCACGTCGGCAGGATCCGCCGGATCGTCGTCAACCCGATCCTGATGCCGGTGCTGCGGGTCAGCGGACTCACCGCGGTCGCCGCGGTGGTGGTGCCGGACGGTTAGGGCAGCACGGTGCGCATCAGCATCACGTTGTAGGCCGACCACAGCGACAGGTTGAAGTACAACTCCTTACCCGTCGACCACGGATGCAGATACGGCGCGTAGATGCCGCCGGGGATCTCCGTCGAGCGCACCAGCACCCGCTCCGGCCCCCACGGCCCCTGCGGGGCCGGCGCCGTGCGCATGACGACGTCGTTGGCGCCGTTGCCGTAGAGCACCACGTATTGGTTGAGGTAGGTGTTGAACTGCGCCGACATCTCCCCGACCGGACCCGGGATGACCGGGGTGGCTGCGCCGGGATCCCTGGGCACCCAGGCGTTTCGGTCGGCGTTCCAGTACTCGTAGCGACCCAGGTCGGGGATCGCGTCCGGCGGTACCCGCGCGATGAACGCCGAACCGCCGCGGCCCGCCGGGGTGCCGAAGGAGTACAGGTAGGGGTCGCCGGGCCCCGGCCGCAGGAACGCGCCCTGCTGAAAGTTCTGGTTGCCCGGAATGTGGTTGGCGATCTCCAGGCTGCCCGGCGCCGGGGTGCGCACACTGCCCGGGTACACGCCCCAGTGCTCACCGTTGTCCGGGGACACGGCGATCGCCGAGTAGTTGGTGGTCCACCGGCCGTCGGCGTCCCAGCTCTTGATCGACATGAAGTTCACGTACTGTTTGCCGCCCACCGCGATCCCGGCGGTCGGGATGATGCCCTTCTCGGTGGGCGCCCACTTCGTGGTGTTGATGATCTGCTTCGACAGGCCGGGTACCCACAGCGGTGAACCCGAATACCGGCTGCCCACAGCGCCGTCGGGCACCGACACCGTCCGCGACAGCGCGCCGTCGCGGGTGCGCAGCAGCACGTTGTACCGCCACTGCTGGCCCTTGACGCTGCAGTAGCCGTAGGTGTCGCCGAACGCCATCAGGACCTGGCGGTTGGCGGGATCGCCGTTGTCCCACATGATTCCGAGGTCGGTGCCGGTGATCGCGAACCGTCCCACGGTGTTGTTCGGGCTCTCCGGTCCGGTGACCCAGCCGACCAGTGTGGTGCCGGGCGGTGCCGGTGGTGGCGGCGGATCGGCGGGCAGCGCAGCGGCGTCGGGGACCGGTGCGGGGGCGTCGGGTACGACGGCCGCCTGCTGGCGCACCGGATTGCGCAGCGGCAGTTGGCCGAGCGACGGCAGCGGCGCCGCGTCGTTGGTGCCGCGCGGCCGGTGGCCGACGGGCGGCCCACCGGGTAGCGGCGGCGTCGCCTCGGTGTTGGGCGCGGCCGGCGGTTGGACGGCGGCCGCGGCACCGGAGCACGGTTCGGCGGCCGCGGTCGGTGCGGTGGCGGGCGCGACGCCCAGCGTCAGGCTCAACCCGACGGCCGCCGCCAGGGGGACCAGACGCGGCATGTCGCACCTCCCGGGTATGGACGCTGCCGCGAGCACGCCAGCGATGGGCGCAAGTGACGTTAGTGACGAATGCGACGAAAGTGATCTTCGTGTGCGGACCGGTACCCATCCGTGACCGTGTCGCAACCCGCGTACCGGGGTATCCGCGCGCACATGACGTCTGTCGACCAGGCCACCGACACCGCGCCGGAGACCAAGCTCAAGCGCAACATCACCGGGCCGCTGCTGTATCTGTTCATCCTCGGCGACGTGCTGGGCGCCGGAATCTACGCGCTGATGGGTGTGCTGGCCGGCGATGTCGGCGGCGTGCTGTGGGCGCCGCTGCTGCTGGCGCTGTTCCTCGCGCTGCTGACCGCCGGTTCCTACGCCGAGCTGGTCACCAAGTACCCGGAGGCCGGCGGCGCCGCGGTGTTCGCCGAACGGGCCTTCGGCAGGCCGATCGTGTCGTTCCTCGTCGGGTTCTGCATGCTGGCCGCGGGCGTGACCAGTGCCGCCGGACTGGCGCTGGCGTTCGCCGGTGACTACCTGACCACGTTCATCGACGTGCCCGCCGTGCCCGCGGCCATTGTGTTCCTGGCGTTGATCGGCTGCCTGAACGCCCGCGGCATCAGCGAGTCGGTCAAGAGCAACGTGGTGATGACGGTGATCGAGCTGACCGGCCTGCTCATCGTCGTCATCGCGGTCGCGGTGATGGTCGGTGGCGGGCGCGGCGACGTCGGCCGGGTCACCGAGTTCCCCGACGGCGCGACGCCGGGGCTGGCGGTGCTCAGCGGCGCGATCGTCGCGTACTACTCGTTCGTCGGGTTCGAGACGTCGGCCAACGTCGCCGAGGAGATCCGCAATCCCGGCAAGGTGTACCCGACCGCACTGTTCGGGGCGCTGATCACCGCCGGTGTGCTCTACGCCCTGGTGGGACTGGCCAGCGCGATCGCCCTGCCCGCCGACCGGCTGGCCGAATCGTCCGGACCGCTGCTCGATGTGGTGTCCGCCGCCGGTGTGGGCGTGCCCGACTGGGCGTTCAGCGCGATCGCGCTGGTGGCGGTGGCCAACGGCGCGTTGCTGACGATGATCATGGCGAGCCGGCTGACCTACGGCATGGCCGAGCACCGGCTGCTGCCCGCGGTGCTGGGCCGGGTGCTGCCGAACCGGCGCACCCCGTGGGCGGCGATCGTGGCCACGACGGTGGTGGCGATGCTGCTCAGCCTCGTCGGGGATCTGTCGACGTTGGCCGAGACGGTGGTGCTGCTGCTGTTGTTCGTGTTCATCGCCACCAACGTCGCGGTGCTGGTGCTGCGCCGAGACACCGTGGCGCACCCGCACTTCCGGGTGTGGACCGCGATCCCCGTGCTCGGGGTGGCCTCCTGTGTGCTGCTGCTGACCCAGCAGACCGCCACGGTGTGGCTGTTCGCGGCCATCATGCTGGCCGTCGGCGCCGTGCTGTATCTGGCCGCCCGCTTCACATCCCGGGTCAGGGGAACCTCTACGGTGGATGCGTCCGAAGACACTCGAAGAGGAGAGCCGTGAGCGACGCCGTTCCGGGAATCACCGGTATCCACCACATTTCGATCACCGTCACCGACATCGAGGCCAGCATGGCCTGGTACGAGAAGCTGTTCCAGGCCAACCGGCTGCCGGTCAAGTTCCCGCACTACGGTTGCGAGGACACCGGTTACGCGGAGTTGCTGATCGAACCGCGGTCGGGGCTGGCGATCGGCCTGCACAAGAACACGGCCAACAACGGTGAGAAGTTCGACGAGGCCAGGACGGGCCTGGATCACGTTGGGCTGCAGGTCTCCTCGCGGGAGGAGCTGGAGGCCTGGACCCGTCGCCTCGACGAACTGGGCATCCCGCACTCCGGAATCCAGGCCGAGCAGGAGCCGTTCCCGTTCGCGACCGTGGTGTTCCGCGACCCGGACAACATCCAGCTGGAGCTGTTCGTCGCGGGCTGACCGATTTCCCGGCGTGGCGCCGGTCGAGTTGCCTAGGCTGCGGCCATGGCACTCGATCGCGCCGCCGCCGTCGCCTGCACCATCCGGCTGGCCTCAGGAGTCTCGTTCCTCGTCGATCCGCTGCGCGCCAACAAGGTGTGGGGTGGCACCGAGGAGTCCTCGCCCACAGCACGATTGCTGTTGCGGTCGATGGGCTACCGCGACGCGCTGATCGGCGGGCTGCTGCTGTCCGCCGCGCTGCGCGGACGTGACACCCGCGGCTGGTTCCTCGCCTCCGGCGGCGCCGACGCCGCCGACCTGCTCGGCGGGATCGGCGTGCACCACGAGATGACGCGCGCCCAGCGGCTTGTCGGGCTCGGGGGAGCGGTGGTCGGCATCGGTGTCGGGCTGTGGGGTGCGCTGCGGCGACCGGCCCGCGCCGACGCCTGACGGTCAGCGGGTCAGCAGCAGACAGCCCGCGATCGGCCCGCCGCCGGCCGCGGCGACCGCCACCTCCGGCTGACGTGGCACCTGACGGTCCCCGGCCTGCCCGCGCAGCTGCAGGCACGCCTCGTGCAGCAGCCAGTAGCCGTGCATCCGGCCCGCCGACAGCTGCCCGCCGTAGGTGTTGAGCGGCAGGTCGCCGTCGAGAGCGATCCGGGTGGCGCCCTCCACGAACGGGCCGGCCTCGCCGTCGCCGCAGAAACCGAGCGCCTCCAGCCACGCGAACGTGAGAAACGTGAAGCCGTCGTACAGTTCGGCGACGTCGACGTCGGAGGGCCGCAGCTCGGTGCGCGCCCACATCTCGGCGGCCGCGTCGGTGGACGCCATCTTCGGATAGTCGTCGCGGTGGAACCACCCACCCGACCCGTAGGAGCCGCCGACCGCGGCGACCCGCACCGGCGGGGCCGGGCAGTCCGCGGCGTGGTCGGCGCGCGAGATCACCAACGCGATCGACCCGTCGATCGGGACATCGCAGTCGAACAGGCCGAACGGTGTCGACACCGGCCGCGCGGCCAGGTAGTCGTCCATCGTCATCGGATCACGGTAGGTCGCAAGCGGATTGCGCGCGGCGTTGCGCCTGCTGTTGATGGCCAGCCAGCCCAGCTGCTCCTTGGTGGTGCCGTACAGCTCCATGTGCCTGCGGCAGTGCATCGCCAGCCAGTTGGCGGCCGAGTACGCGTGCGCGGCCATCAGGTCGCCGAGATCGCCGAACGGGGGGATATGCCGCCGGGTTCCGGGAACCCGCGGCTCCACGGGCGGATTCGCCATCGGGTTGGGACCCGACGGTCCCTTCTGGGTCATCGTCCCGCCCAGCATCTGCACGGTGCGGTAGACCAGCACGTGGTGGGCGCGCCGCTGCGACACTGCCATCAGCGCGGAGATGACGGGGGTGAGCAGACCTCCGGTCGGATAGGCGAATCCGGGATCGGCGGCCCGATTGCCGAGCGCGGCGATGACATCGGCGGCCGGGACGTCGCCGAGTGTGCTCACCCCGTCGATGTCGGCGGCCGTCAGCCCGGCGTCGGCGATCGCGGCGTTGACGGCCTCCATGGTCAGCTCCATGGCAGGGATCCCGCTGCGCCGCCCGATGCGGGATATGCCGAGACCGCTGATGATCGCGTCCTTCTCGAACTTCTCCACCGGGCGCTCCTCTTTCGGCGACAGCGGATCCGACTGTACTTTGCTAAGCGTGTCCGATGAAGCCGCACCCGCCCGCATGTTGCCGCCGCTCGACGAGCACAACCGGGCGTACTGGACCGGTGGCCGGGACGGTCGGCTGCTGATCAGCCGGTGCGGCGGCTGCGGGCTGTGGGTGACGCCGCCGGCAGCGCAGTGCCCGGACTGCGACGCCGAACTCGCGCCGACGCCGGTGTCCGGGCGGGGCACGGTGTTCACCTACACGGTCAACCATCAGCCGTTCAACCCCGCGGTGCCGGTCCCGTACGTGATCGCGATCGTCGAGCTCGAGGAACAGCCGGGCCTACGCGTGGTGGCCAATATCGTCGGCTGCGAACCGGATTCGGTGCGGGTCGGGATGGCGGTCGAGGTGGATTTCGAGCGGCAACCTCACAGCGGGGAGGAGGCCTTCGTGCCGGTGTTCCGGCCGCGGTCCTGACCGCCGGCCGGACGCGCGCCCACCACCAGCGGGCTGTCCCAGATCGCCCCGGTGAGCGCGGCGGCGCCCAAAGCGGTCAGGCCGGCCATCGCGATGAGTGTGTCTGCGTCCATGGTGGGCTGAGTACCCACTGGGGCCGGAAATTATCCGTGTGATCTAACGGTTCGGGGCAGGCGCGTGGTTTGCGGGCACCCGCAGTCCCAACGCGTTGGCCCACAGAAGCGAGAGTTGTTCGGCCGCAGTGTCCAGATCGAAGTCGGGCTCGCGCACCGACCATCGGTACGCGAAGTTGCTCAGCATGCCGGTCAGCGCCGACGCGGCGGTCTTCGGTTCGATGGCGGGGTCGGCGGTGCCGTCGCTCTGCCAGCGCACGATCGCGCGCTCGATGCGCTCCGCGAACTTGTCGTTGGACTCCCTGCGCAACTGCTCGACGTGTTCGTTGAGGGTGGCGACCTGCTCCCACACGATCATGATCGGCTGGTTGGCCCGGTAGGTTTCGAGGTATACCCGGTTCGCCCGGAGAAGTCTTTCGTACGGATCCGTGAGCTCGTCGGCGGATTCCGACCAGACGGGGCGGAGTTCGTCGATCAGGTCGCGCAGCAGGGCGACGAAGATCTCTTCCTTGGAGTCGAAGTATCGGTAGAAAGATCCGTGCGCGGCGCCCGCCGCATCCGCGATATCGGTGATCCGCGCGTCGGCGAACCCGTCGCGGGCGAACACCTCTCTCGCGGCGTCGAGTAGCGCCTGCCTACTGCGCCTGCCGCGGGCGGTGGGCGGCAACGGTCGGGTCACCCGGTCGCTACCCCTCGCATAGAGAGCCACCCCCTACTCGACATGTCAGCTGCATCGGCTGGTGACGCGCCATGGAAGTCGGCACCACTTTACCGGCTCCCCGGTGGCCGGCTCGGCAACCGTGCCTGGGGTGTCCACGCGACGTGAACGCAGCGCGGACACCCCGTGGCGTCGATCCGACGCAGGCATCGGTCGGGTGGCTCACACGGGGTGCGAGATGCCGTAGTAGGCGACCACCGAGTCAACGGCGTTGGTGGTGCGGGTCAGGATGGCGTAGGGCCGGATGAACGTCTGGCCGTGGCAGTCCGCCTGAATCCGATAGGCGTTGATGGCGACAGAGGGATCCGCGCCGGTGAACTTCTCCTTGACGACCTCGATGTTCACGATGGCGGGCTTCATCATCGCCGCCATCCCGCCGCCGATGCACTGAACCTGGTAGCCGGCTTCGATCGTTCCGGTCGGGGTCGGGCTGGTGCCCCCGCTCGCGTTGCGCAGGGTGCCGTTGAACAGCGCGCTGACGATGAAGTCGCGTGAGGGTGCCTCGGGATGCAGGGGAGGGGCGGGGGTCAGGGTCTCGCTGTTGGCCGACAGCGCCAGCGTCCACCCGTCGGCGGTCTTGGCGGACACCGGTGGCGCCGACGGCACCGCAACCGGTCCGGGCGCCACCGGCTCGGCGGCCTCCGGTTCAGCCGATGCGCTTGCCGCCGTGACGATGGTCGCGCCTGCCAGCAGCGACGCCGCCAGCGTTGCGCATACCCGGCGTACCGGCCGCCGCGCGGTGACCGGGGCTGATGTGTTCTTCATTCCTACCTCCATGTGTTTTCGGTGGTCGCCTGGCGCGGCTACCGGTTGGGGGACAAGCGTCGGCACCGCCGACTCGGCGATGATGAACGTTCAGCGAATCCGAGCGGGTCTCACCGCGAGGTGCTGACCGAGTCGGGATCCCCAGTGTTTCCGTCGTCGACGGACCGGGTCGTTCGCCGCTCTCAGTGCGACGACATTCGTTGGTGCGCAGTCGTGTTCGTCTGGTGACTGGTGGTTCGGAGTGTCCTCTCGCGGCGCGTGCCGAACGCTGCGGCGGTGCCGCGACGAGCGCACCGGGTGGCGGCACCAGACGCTGAGCCGCAGGCGCCATCGGGTGACGGCGAGCATGGCCGCCGCCAGTACCGCCAACATCGCCATGTCGAACAGCCACCGACCGGGATCGTGGGCCCACAGCCGGTCGTCGGCCGGGGACAGCGGCGCGATGTGCAGCAGATCCGTGGTGGACGCCGACGCGGCGAACCCCCACCGGGCCGGGAACGCGCGGGATATCTGGTCGAGCCCGGTGCGTCCCGTGACCGGAATCAGCCCGCCGGAGAACACGATCGACAACATCACCGAGATCACCAGCGTCGGCAGGATCTGCTCCTGCGACCGGACCAGCGCCGAGAGGGTCAGGCCGAGGATGGCCGAGGCCGCCGCCGTCGCCGCGAGCGTGACGTACAACTCCAGTGCCGGATGTCCGAGCAGGGCCGCGCCCCGCGTCGGAGCGCCCTTACCCGCCGTCACGATCGCGGTGAGGACCGCGGTCTGAACGGCGGCGATCCCGCACGCCACCGCGACCTTGGCGACCAGATACGCCGACGCGCACAGTCCGACCGCCTGTTCGCGGCGGAAGATGGTGCGCTCACCCACCAGGTCGCGAATCGTCAACGCCAAGCCCATGAACACCGCGCTGATGTTGAGCATCATGAGGATCTGCGCGGGTTCGTTGGGGGCGGGTCCACGGGTGTCGGCGACACCGAAGCCCACGTGGCCGGGAACCACCAGAATCAGCGCACCCAGCACGAACGGCAGCACGGCCAGGAACGCGAAGTAGCCGCGCTCGGCGATGGTGAGCCGAAGTTGCCGGCGCGCGATCGTGGCCAGCTGGGCGACCCGCGCCCGGTGCGGTTGCCGCACCCGCGCCGGCGGGCCGGGCGGCAGCGGTGCCCCGGTTTCCTTCCCGCGCTGGTCGATTCCGCGACTGTAGGTCAGAAACCGGTGGTGGGCCGCCTCGGGATCGGCGCCGACGCGCGCAAAGATGTCCGCCCAGTCGTCGGCGCCCATCGTCGCCGAGATGTCGCCCGGCGGACCGCAATAGGCGACCTCACCCCGTGGCGTCAGAAACAACACCTGATCGCACACATCGAGATAGGTCAGGCAGTGGGTGACGACCAGCACGACCCGGCCCGCGTCGGCGAGCCGGCGCAGCGTGGACATGATGTGGCGGTCCAGTGCGGGATCCAGCCCGGACGTGGGCTCGTTGAGGATCAGCAGCGAGGGTTCGGTGAGAAGTTCCATCGCCACCGATGCGCGCTTGCGCTGACCACCCGAAAGGTCCGCCACCCGGGTCCCGGCGTGGTCGGACAGCTCGAGCTCACGTAGCACGCGCTGCACCGCGTCGCGCCGGTCGCTTCGGCTCGCCGCGGCCAACCGGAGTTCGGCGGCATAGCGCAGCGCCTGCTCGAGGGTCAGTTGGTGATGCACCACGTCGTCCTGCGGCACCATCCCGATTCGTGATCGCAGCGCGGCGTATTCGGCGTGCACGTCCCGGCCTTCGAAGCGCACGGTGCCCGAGGTCGGCGCGAGAACGCCGCCGACCAGCTTGGCCAACGTCGACTTGCCCGCGCCCGACGGGCCGATGATCGCGGTCAGCGAGCCGGTACCGCTGCGGAACGAGACGTCGCTGAGCAGCGCGCGCCGGCCGGACACCGCGAACGTGAGCGACTGCACGCTCAGCCACCCGTCGGCTTGCGACTGTGGTGACGACCCCAGGGGTCGCGGCGCGGTGTCCTGACGTGTTACTCCGCTCACAGCCGCACGCTAACACGAACATGACATCGGATTCATGTTTTTGGAATACGCGAGTCGGGCGTGCTGTTTCGGCCGTGCCGGGGCGTCGGTCAGATTCGGGCGATGTTCTCGAGGATGATCTCGCGGGCGGTCTCATAGAACGCGCTGATCAGCGTCGAGAACGACAGCTCGAACGGATAGATCATGTGCACGTCGAGGGCATCGGGCCGCCAGTGCGGCAGCACCGGGACCAGCGTGCCCGCGCGCAGTTCGTCGGTGCAGATGATCTGTGTCGGCATCACCCCGATGCCCAGCCCCTGCAGGATGTACTGCTTGCAGACCTGGAAGTTGTTGGCCCGGGCGCGAACCGACGGCGTCAGCTCGTAGTGGCCGGAATCGCGACGCAGCGTGATGCGCCGTGGTCCGCCGAAACCGAAGTCGATGAAGGGCACCGATCGCAGCTGCGCCGGATCTGTGATCGGCTCCTGCAGGGCCGCGGCGAATTCCGCTGAGGCGCAGAGGAACAACTCGAGGTCGAACACCTTGCGCGCGATGAGCGTGGAGTCCTGGAGCGGGCCGGTGCCGAACACCACGTCGAACCCGTCGCGGATGGGGTCGACCATGCTGTCGACGAGCCTGATATCCAGCCGCGAGTTCGGGTAGCGCGCCAGGAAGGCCGCGCCCACCCGCGAGGCGTAGTCGATGCCCACGAACACCGGGATCGCCACCCGCAGCTCGCCGCGCGGCTCCTGGCGGCTGCTCTCCACCAGGGCGCGCACGCCGTTGGCCTCGGTGAGGATGTTGACCGCGTGCGCATAGACCTTCTCACCGAGGTCGGTGACGGTGAGCTGGCGGGTGTTCTTGCGCAGCAGCTTGATGCCGAGGTCGGCCTCGAGTCTGGCCAGCTTGCGGCTGACCGTCGACTTCGGCATTCCGAGCAGTGTTGCCGCCTTCGACAGGCTGCGGTTCTCCACGACCTTCCCGAACACCAGCAGCGCGTCGATGTCGAACGGCAGGTTCTGCTCCACCGTGCTCCTTCGCCCGCTCGTGTCCTCCGTTCCAAATATGCAACACGGTGTTGCGTCAATGGGTCTGTTTCGGCTATTTCGGCGGCGGTACGTTCGGCCTACCGTCTTCGGCCCTACGGAGGAGTGATCCGTGAGTACCGACAGCCTGGTGACCAAACCCGCGAGCGGCCACTGGACCGACGCATACCCCGAACTCGGCCGCGGCCCGGTGTCGCTCGAGGACTGCGTCTCCCCGGAGTTCTACGAGAAGGAGATCGAGCACATCTTCCGCAAGACGTGGCTGTACGTCGGCCGCGTCGAACGGGTGCCGAGACCCGGTAGCTACTTCACCCGGGAGTTCCGGTTCCTCAACACCTCGGTGATCATCGTCCGCGGCAAGGACGACAAGATCAGGGCCTTCCACAACATCTGCCCGCACCGCGGCAACAAGATGCTGTGGGAGGACGACCCGTTCAAGGAGGTGGAGGGTCGCGCCCCGCTGCTGTACTGCCGGTTCCACGGCTGGCGCTACAAGCTCGACGGGTCACTGCACTCGACCACCCGCAAGGATCTGCTGCTGGACTTCGACGCCGACAGCTGCCGGGTTCCGGCCATCCAGTGCGATGTGTGGGAGGGGTTCATCTTCATCAACCTCGACCCGCACAACACCGAGTCGGTGCGCGACTATCTCGGCGAACTGGCGCACGGCATCGAGGGATACCCGTTCGCGGGTCCGCACCAGGTGTACAAGTTCACCGCCGAACTGCAGTGCAACTGGAAGATCTTCCTCGACGGGTTCGCCGAGAGCTACCACGGTCCCTACCTGCACGCGTCGTCGTTCGGCACGGTGACCGCGGAGGCGCGCGACGCCCTCGACAAACCGAACCCGTTCACCGATGCGCTGGCCTATCAACTCAAGGGGCCGCACCGGATGTTCTCGTTCTCCGGTGAGCCGTCGCAGAAGACGCCGTACTCCAAGCCGATCGAGTGCGTCTTCGAGGCCAGTGCCGCCGGGCCGTGGAACAAGCGCGACGACCGCGGCCCGCTGCCGCCCGGGCTGAACCCGACCCGCTCGGAGCGCTACGGCTTCGACTCGTTCCAGTTCTTCCCGAACTTCATCCTGATCTTCGGGGCCTCCGGGTTCACCGTGCACACGCACTGGCCGACCGGGCCGCACTCACACATCTTCGAGACCGAGATGTACTACGACCCGCCGCGCACCCACAAGGAGCGGCTCGGCCAGGAGCTGACCGTCACATACCTCAACGACATCATCCTCGAGGACGCCAGCCCGTCGGAGGGGCTGCAGGCCATGCTGAACAGTGGTGCGCTGACCCACTTCACGTTCAACGACGAGGAGATCCTGCTGCGCCACTTCCACAAGGTGGTGGCCGACTACGTCGACGAGGGCGAGCGGGCGAAACGCGCGAAGGAGAGGGTGAGCCGATGAGCGCCGTTCTGCCACCGGAGTTCTCGCATCTGGAGCCGCTGGTCGACGAGTGGGCCATCGAGGACGGGCATCAGCGCTACGTCAAGCGGGTCAACAGCACGATGGAGGAGATCCGCGCGTTCTACGACGCGGTGATGCCGTACGCCGAGGAGGCGCGCGACTACGTCGACAAGTTCCCCTACGGCGAACCGCTGCCCGAGGACGTCGCGAATCTCCGCAACCTGCTGTACTCGTTGATCACCGTGTCGCTCGCGGTCGAACTGTGGGGCCAGCCGCGAGTCAAGCATTCGGCCGACACGATCCTGACGAGAGTGAGCTGAGTCGCCGTGAGCCTGACATCCTCCCTGGAGATCATCGACTGCACGCCGCGCATCGGCAGCGAGATCCGCACCGACCTCGACACGCTGCTGTCCGGCCGGGAAGCCGAAAGGATCCGCGCCACACTGGAACAACGCGGTGTGGTGTTCTTCCGCGGGCTGCAGATCAGCGACGAGCAGCAGGTGGCGATCGCCAGGACGCTGGGCACCGTCGTCGCCAACGAGGGGGAGGACGGCATCTACAAGATCTCCCTCGACGAGTCGGTCAACCAGCGCGCGAAGTATCTGAAGGGTTCGCTGTTCTGGCATTTCGACGGCTCCCTGCAGCCGTATCCGAACCTGGCCACGCTGCTGCGGGCGGTGCGGTTGTCCGACACCGGCGGTGACACCGAGTTCTGCAACACCTACGCCGCCTACGACGATCTGCCGCAGTCCGACAAGGAGCTCATCGCCGATCTGCGCGTCGTGCACAGCGCCGAGCGCTCGCAGTACTACGTTACACCGGAGATGAGTTACGAAGAGATCGCCTTCTGGCAGAAATCGCCGACGAAGGAGTGTCCGATCGTGTGGACGCACCGGTCCGGCCGCAAATCGCTGCTGCTGGGCGCGACGGCGGACTACGTCGTCGGCATGTCGCCCGAGGAGAGCCGGGCGCTGCTGGCGCGGTTGCGTGACTGGGCCACCCAACCGCAGTACGTCTACCGGCACCGCTGGCAGGTCGGCGATCTGCTGATCTGGGACAACACCGGCACGATGCACCGCGCGCTGCCGTATCCGGAGGACAGCGGCCGGCTCATGCACCGGACGATCCTGGCTGGCGAAGAGCCACTGAATTGACGCCTTCTGCGTTGAAGCTGGGCATCACCACGCCCGTCGTCACCAACGTCGCCGGCGCACCCCTGACATGGGAGGCCGACGCCGGCATCGCCGAGATCGCCCGCGTCGCGCAGGAGGCCGACCGGCTCGGCTACCACCACCTGACCTGCAGCGAGCACATCGGTGTGCCGTCAGCGGAGGCGGGGCGGCGGGGTTCGCGGTACTGGGATCCGTTGGCCACCTTCGGCTATGTGGCCGCGCGCACCGAACGCATCCGGTTGGTCACCATGACGCTGGTGCTCGGGTACCACCACCCGCTGGCGATCGTGAAGCGGTACGGCACCCTCGACCACGTCAGCAACGGCCGCGTCATCCTCGGCGTCGGCGTCGGCACCCTCAGGGAGGAGTTCGACCTTCTCGGCGCGCCGTTCGAGGACCGCGGCCCCCGCGCCGACGACGCGCTGCGTGCCCTGCGGGCCGCGTTGGCCAGCAACGAGCCCAGTTACCACGGCGAGTACTACTCGTTCGAGGGCCTGACCGTCGATCCGTGCGCGCTGCAACCGCACATGCCGATCTGGGTGGGCGGACGCACCCGACGGTCGCTGCGGCGCGCGCTCACCCTCGCCGACGGCTGGTGCCCGTTCGGTATCCCGGTGCAGACCGCCGCGGAGTGGTTGCGCGCCCGCGAGATTCCGCCCGGCTTCGAGGTGGTGCTGGCCGCCGACCGCGCGCTGGATCCCGTCGGCGACCCGGATGCCACCGCCGCCGCGCTGCGCGAACTGGCCGCCGCGGGCGCCACGATCGTGTCCGCCCGGTTCCGCCACCGTTCGCTGACGCACTATCTCGAGCAGTTGCAGGCGCTGACCGAACTGCGGGCTCAACTCGAAGGGTGACCATGACAGACCAACCGCTGCTGACGCCACTGGCCCCGCAGGAGTGGGGCGAGGACGAGTACGCCGCCGTCGGCGCGCTGATGGGCATCCCGGGTGACCAGGTGCCGCGCGCCGGCTCCGGTGATCCGCGCGATCCTTCCCGGTTCGACATCCTCGGTGTGCTGGCCCGCCACCCCAAGCTGGCCAGGAAGTTCCTGATCTTCAACGCGTATCTGCTGCAGGACGGTGAGCTGCCTGCGCGGCTGCGGGAGCTCGCGGTGCTGCGGCTGGCGTATGCGCGCCGCTCGGTGTTCTTCTGGGCCGAGCACGTGCGGATCGCCAGGGCCAGCGGGCTGTCCGACGATGAGATCGCCCGGATCGCCTGCGGTAACAGCGGTTTCGACGGGGTCGACCGGTTGGTGCTGGAGGCCACCGACACGGTGTTGACCACCGGCCACGCGACACCGCAGCAGTGGCGCACCCTGGTGGACGAACTCGGCACACATCAGGCGATGGAGTTGCTGTTCGTCATCGGCACCTACGGGATGCTGGCGTCGGCGTGCGACACCTGGCAGCTCCGCCCGCCGCCGGACGGCCCGGAGCTGCCGGACTAGGCGTCGTCGGGCCTGCGGCGCCAGCTGCGCACACCGCGATGCGCGGCGTACGCGCCGGCGACCGCCGTGACACACCACACCCCGACCGCGACATAGGTCAGCGGCGTGTTCAGATCCGAGATCGACGCCCCCAGCGCGGTGTAGACGAACGCCCGCGGCACCGAGCCGATGAACGCGCCGACGGCCATCTGCCACAACGGAACTCCGAAAGCCCCGAAGGCGTAGGAGGCCAGCGCGTCGGAGACGCCGGGCACGAATCGCTGACCCACCACGGCCCACAGCCCGCCGCGCTCGATCAGACCGTCGAGCTTCTGCGAGCGCTGGGCGCCCAGCAGGGCGCGGGCACTGTCGCGTCCGGCCCGCCGGCCGATCAGGCTGGCCGTCACTGCGGTGCCGACCGTCGCCCCCAACGTGACGAATGTGCCGACCAGGGGGCCGAACAACAGGCCGCTGGTGGCGGCCAGGATCGGCCCCGGTACCAGCACCGCGCCCAGCAGCGCCGACACCGGGACGTAGACCAGGGGTGCGACGGGTCCGGCGGCCGCGACCACCGCCCGGATCCGGTCGACGTCGATGATGTCGGCGACCGCGGCGAGGTAGAACATCACCGCCAGGAAGGCCACGAAGACCAGCAGCCGGACGATGTGTGGCCGCAGGGGCTCGTCGCTGGTGGTCATGTCCCCGTCATCTTGCCGTACGCGGGGAGCGCCGTTCAGGTCCAGCGGCTGTCGAAGCCCTCCCGGCGCGCCTCGAGCTGGGCGGCACGCTGCTCGGGTGTGACGAAGTCGTCGGCGGGCAGGTAGTCGCGGAGCTGGTCGTGCGTCATCACCTGCTGCTCGACGATGCGCGGCCGGACACCCTCGGGGTCGAGCTTCTGGAACCGGATCGCGACGGCGCCCTGGTTCAGCCCGCCGGTGGCCACCCAGTTCGCCGCGCCGGGATCGGTGGGGGAGATCACCAGCGTGTAGGTGCCGTCGGCGTTGCGCTTGGCCTGTTCGATGTTGAGGCTGGCCGGCTCGCTGACGTAGTCACCGGTGATGGTCCAGATGTTGTAGATCGGGACGACGAAGTACCCGGCGTCGCCCGGGTCGATCGTCAGGACCAGCACCTCGTCGTCGGCGAGCTGGAAGTGGCCGTTGCTCTGCAGCTGGTTGGCCAAAAACTCCGCGTTGCTCGACGGTTGGCCGATTTCGTTGACCGGGCGCCGGGAACCGGTGTCGGGGTCGTGGGTCGCCAGCGCCATGTACTTGGCCTGCTCGGAGGCGCCGCGCACCACGAGGATCACGGCGGTGAACACCCCGCGCAGCAGCGGCGGCATGTGCGGAAGCGGTGGCACCAACGACACCAGCGTGGTCAGCAGCGGGTTGTCGCTGACGAACTGCCCGAGGAACGCGAACCCGCCGATCTGGGCGAACAGGCTGTTCGGCGGCCCGCCGACGCGCTCGATGGACAGGCTCATCGGTACCTCGGAGTTCCAGTCGCCCAACGTGTCTCGCGCCGCGATGATCGTCGACCCGGCGGTCAGTTGCAGATGGTTGCGGCGACCGTTGGCCGGTTCCCGGCTCACCGTGATCGTGAAGTAGCCGTTCTCGTCGACGTCGATATCGTCGGCGGTCAGGATCGATGATGTCTTGCCGGACAGGCCCTCGAGCACGCTGAACGTGACGTCGGCGGGCCTTCCGTTCTCGTCGAGGTTGTGGAACCTGCCGGTGATCACGTACTCCGAGGCCCCGTTGACGCCCATGAACCGGTAGACGGTGTCGGGGTTGTCGTAGAGGATGCGCGACCCGCCGACCGCCTGACCGAACCAGAGGTGCGGCGGGGCGACCTGCGTGACCACCTTCGGGTTCATCGAGTCGAGCAGTTGCTGCTGGAACGCCGCGGCCATCGCGTACTCGTCGACGGCGCGGTTGAGCGCCGCCCGGTTCTCCGCATCGATACCGTCCGGGTAGAGCCGCTTCGCCTCGGTCAGGAACTGGTGGCGCAGAACCATTTTCATCAGCAGCACCGGCAGCGTCTGGACGGTGCGGGTGGCGGTCTTCTCGGCGGCCAGCTGTTCCGGGGTGGCCAGCGGTGAGGTCTGCGCCTGCACGCCGATCTCACGCCGCACGAAGCCCAGCGCCGCCCATGCAGTCGGCGGCTCCTGCGGCGGAGCGATCGGTGCGGTGTTGGTGATGCCGCCGACGTTGACGCCCAGCGCCGACAGTGTCGTCGTGACGACGGTGCGCACCCCGGTGGCGACGGCCGCGGCGACCGGCGGTGCGGCCCGGCGCTCGACCGCCGGTTCCGCGGCCGACGGCGCGGGATCGGTGCCGGCCTCGGTGTCGGTGTCGCTCGTCGCTGCCTTGTCGGCGCTGCGGTCCTTGCGCGAGATGTTCGTCTGCGCGCTGATGGTGACCCGAGAGGCCTTGGTGCGCAGTCGAGTCGGACGGCGGCCGGTGTCGCTGCTGCCACCGGGCTCGTCGTCTGGGCCCGCCCCCTCGGCGTCGTTGGTGGCGTCGTCGGCGGTGTCGTCGTTCTGCGCCGTCTGCGGATCGGGCTTCTCGGTGCCGGCGTCGGTGCCCGAGTCGGATGCACCCCCGTCGGCCGAGGTGCCGGGGGAGTCGTCGTCCTGCGCGAACGCCAATCCGGGACTGCTGGCGATCGCCGCCCCGACGCCGAGGGCGACCGCGAGCGCCCCGACCCTGCCGATGAACCGTGCGTAGCTGCTGGGCGTCGTTGCCACCGCGGGATCCTTCCGAGCAAACTCCGTGCCTCACGGTAGCCGAAATGACGGGTCCGTCGACCCGACTTCGGCAGGGTCTTCTCTCACCCGGTCAATTTGTGTACCGTTTGGTACATGATTACCGAGTGTGCCATCGACATCGATGCGCCCGCCGGGTTGGTGTGGTCGGTGTTCAGTGACGTGCAGCGGTGGCCGGAGTGGACCGCCTCGGTCACCCGGCTACGCGGGCTCGACGGCCCGGAACTGCTGGTGGGCAGGCGATTCGCGATCAAGCAACCCCGTATGCCGGAACTGGTGTGGACGGTGACCGAGGTGTCGCCCGGAACCTCGTGGACGTGGGAGCAGCGCTCCCCGGGCGGGTTGACCGTGGCCCGTCACGACGTCACGGCGACCGGGGAGCACACCACCCGGGTCAGCCAGCGGCTCGACCAACGCGGACCGGTGGGGGCGCTGTTCGGAATGCTCACGCGCGGGATGACGCGCCGCTACCTCGACATGGAGGCGACGGGCCTGAAGATGCGCAGTGAGCAACTCCAGCATGGCCCGACCGCCTGACCTGCGACGCCGCCAGGAACTCCTCGACGCCGTCGTCGAGGCGGTCGCGGCCGGCGGTATCGGGGACCGGTCACTGCGCGAGCTGGCTGAGGCCGTCGGCACCAGCCATCGCATGCTGCTGCACCATTTCAGATCGCGGGACGAGCTCCTGCTGGCGATCGTCGCCGAGGTCGAGAAGCGGCAGATGGCGCTGCTGGCCGAGCTGCCCGCTGATCCGGCCGACGCGATCGCCGCGATGTGGGCGAACCTGCGCAGACCGG
>Ga0180218_1000389_pt1 | contig 45714 bp, 34 predicted proteins | sample eDN3rd37CKraftBY_FD_151334 | JGI IMG/M metagenome (GOLD analysis project Ga0180218, IMG submission 151334) | Enriched backyard soil microbial communities from Emeryville, California, USA - eDNA 3rd pass 37_C Kraft BY (version 2) (version 2) | ecosystem: Environmental > Terrestrial > Soil >... | reverse complement strand
GTCCGAACCCACCTGGATCAGCGTGCGGGGCATGCCGCGAAGATCGTGATCCACCGGGCACATCCGGGCCTGCGCGCCCGGGTCCGTGGCTTTCCGTGCCTCGATGTTCCGGGCCAGCCTGAAGAGTTCCGCCGCGGCGCTGACCGGCAGGAGCGCGCATCGATCCGCGTTGGGGTGAGCCAGCTTGCGACCCGGATCCAACTCCGTGAGCGGCGACAGTGCCACGACCGCGGCCGGCGCGGGGAGACCCTCGTCGCGGAGGCGCAGCGGCACCATGAACGACAGGTAGCCTCCCGCGGAGTCGCCTGCGATCACGATCTGCTCGGGACGCCAGCCCGCGGCCAGCAGCGCGCGGTAACCGTCGACACTGTCGTCGATAGCGTCGTCGATCGAGTGCGCGGGCAGCATGCGGTAGTCGACCATCAGCACGGGCGCCTGCGCCTCGGCGGAAATTCGCGAGACGAGCCGCCGGTGGGTGCGGACTCCGCAGCACAGGAAAGCGCCGCCGTGCAGGTAGAGGACGACGCGGTCGGAACCGACGTCGGGGGCTTCGACCCAGAGTCCCTCGCAGTTCGGGAGCTGCGCGGGCCGGCATCGGGTGCCGTCGATCGGCGGCAACAGATTTCCCACCGAGTCGATCAAGTCGGCAGGCCACGGCAGGGCGGATGCGCGCGCCCACAGTGACAGCACGGGACGCAGGGTCATCCGGACCGATCGGGACAGGAGTCGCGCCTGCACGCTGGTACCCGGGAAATGCCGCCGATGCACGAGTGTCGGCCGGTGGTGGACTCCTGGCCCCTCCTGCGCGCCACCGCCGCCCACATCGTGGGGCTCCAGGAGCCGGCCGGTCGTCGCGATCGTCGTCATCGGTGCAGGTCCCTTCCGTGCGGTCATGCGAAGGGCCGGTCCGAAGTGCGTCGGCGAGCGGTGTCGGAGCAGTGGAGAACCCGGATTTCGCGATGGGTGGCAGCGCATTGGCAGGACATATGGTCGCGTGGGGCGAAAGGTCCCGCACCGGTCGAATGACCCGCGTGAGGTACCTGTTTCTCGCCCACGGGGATGCGCCGGCCGGTGCAGCGTCCTTTACAGGTGCAGTGGCCTTACACCCGTCACCGTCCCGGCGCACCGGGGCGGGACGGTGATGTCTCTCACGGCAACGACGGGTCGTCGTAGGACTCGGGCACAATGGCGACCATGACGAACCTCCTCGACCTGTCCACCCCCGCGAAGCGATTCCGGCTCGTAGCGATCTGGGAAGCGATCACCTGGCTGGCCCTGCTGATCGCGATGTTCTTCAAGTGGGTGCTCGGACACGAGGAGGCCATCCGGATCCCGGGCATGGTGCACGGGGTCGCCGGATTCACGCTGTTCGTCGTCGTCGCGCTCGCAACCGCGTGGTCGCTCAAGTGGGACCTGAAGACGACCTTCCTCGCGCTGGTCTCGAGTGTCCCGCCGTTCGGCACCGTCGTCTTCGAGCGTTGGGCGGTGCGCACAGGCCGCCTCGGCGAGCTTTCCGATTCCGCGGCGCGCGAAACCGAGCCCGCACTGTCCTGACCGGGCGGCGAGCTACCCCCGAAACGTGACAGACTGGACGGCGTGACTCGACCCGGTTCCCGTCCAGCACGTTCCGCCGCGGCAGCAGCGGCGATCTCCGGCGCGGTGGATCTCGCACCGCTGAAGGAAAGGGCGTCCGCGCCCCCACCCCCGCCCCCGTCCGGCGACGGCGCCGCCCCCGGTGGGCTCGCGCCCGTCATCGACGTCACCGAGGCCACGTTCGAGGCCGAGGTGCTGCAGCGTTCCATGCAGGTCCCGGTCATCGTGGATCTGTGGGCGACCTGGTGCCAGCCGTGCAAGCAGCTGTCCCCGGTCCTCGAGAAGCTCGCGCACGAGGGCGGCGGCACCTGGGTGCTCGCGAAGGTGGACGTCGACGCCAACCCGCGCATCGCCCAGGCGTTCGGCGTCCAATCGGTGCCGACGGTCGTCGCGATCGCCGCCGGCCAGCCGCTCGCCGACTTCCAGGGGGTGCAGCCCGAGTCGGCGCTGCGTGAATGGATCGGCGCGATCCAGAACGCGGTTGCCGGGAAGCTGTCGGGTCCGCCGACGGGCGAACCGCAGGAGACCCCGCCCGACCCGCGGTTCGTCGCGGCGGAGCAGGCGCTCGACGCCGGCGACCTGGCCGGTGCCGAAGCCGCCTACAACCTGATCCTCAATTCCGAGCCCAACAACACCGAGGCGCTCGCCGCGGTGCGCCAGGTGCGGTTCCTCGCGCGCGCCCAGGAGGTGCCCGCCGACGCGATCGAGCGTGCCGACGCCGCGCCGGCCGACCTGGACGCCCAGCTCGCCGCCGCCGACGCCGAGCTGTTCGCGCAGGACCCGGAGAAGGCCTTCGCCCGGCTGATCGCATTCGTCGCCCGCAGCGCCGGGGACGAGAAGACGGCCGCGCGCACCCGGCTGCTGGAGCTGTTCGAGCTCTTCGATCCCGCCGAGCCGTTCGTCGTCGCCGCGCGACGGAAGCTGGCGTCCGCGCTGTACTGAACACCGGCACTCAGGCGAACGGCCTGGCCACGGCACTGCCGTGGCCAGGCCGTTCGCCTGTTGTCACTGCCGTCAGTGGTAGCGGCCGGTGCAGCCCGCCTCACCGCGGAGCACACCGGTGCGGAAGGCGTCGACGCGGGCGAAGCCGCTGGGAATGGTGTTGCCGTTGACGTCGCTCGCGGCGAGACCGTCGCTGAGCAGACCGGACACGGCCTCGTCGAGATCCCCGGGTGACAACCACACCAGGTCCTCGTCCGGGTTGTTCGTCAGGTCGGTGTTCGTCGGGCTCAGCGCGGCACTGATCGCGCCGGCCAGGCACGCCGTCCGCAGCGCGGTCTGCGGGTCGGTCAACGAGGCCCCGGCCTCCCGCTGCACCGCGAGCGCGTATCGCGAGGCGAGCAGCACATAGGCGTTGTAGTCGCCGCGGACGTCCGCCTCGAACGGACCCGACCCGGATTCGGGAGCAGCCCCGCGTTCGGCGAGCTCCTCCAGATCGACGCCGATCGTGTTCGTCGCCGGGCAGTAGGACACCGGTGCGGTCGCCTTTGCGTCGGGGCAGCCGAGATCGGAACCGGACAGATCCAGCTCGGGCGGCGACGACAAATCGAACACGTAGTCGAACGAGCGCAGAATCTGCTGGACGGAGTCGGCGGTGACGGGAAGCTCCCCGTCGTCGCTGCTGTCGAAGAACTGCGGAAGATCGGCGCGGCGGGACTCGATCTCGGCGGCGTCGATGCGGGTGCAGGAGCGGGCGCCGTCGGAGAACCCGATCTGCATGGCGGTGACGCGCTCGAACGCCGAACCGTGAACGGCATCGGGATCGTTGGGATCGATGTCGCGGAACAGCACCATCGACGCGAGCACCGAGTTGAGCCCGTCCGAGGTGTTGAGCTGGAAGTGCTCCGCGTTGCCCTCGGCGACGTGGCGGATGAACGCGCCGGCGAAACAGTCCGCCTGCTGCTCGAACACGATGCCCGGGTCGTCGTCGGAGACGATGCCGGACTTGTACTGGATGGCGTGCCCGTACTCGTGGGCCAGCACCATCACCACCGACATCGGACCGAACGTGTCGATCAGTTCGGGCAGCAGGAACTCCCGGTCCCAGCCGATCACGTCGTCGCCGGCGCAGTACGCGGCATTGATGAAGTCGAAGGTGGATTCGCCACAGAAATCGGGTCCGCGCCGTTCGGACGGATCCCAGGACAGCAGCGTCGAGACGGGTTCGAACGACCCCTTCGCGATCGACCCGAAGGTGCGTTCCCAGTACGCCTCGATGTCGGTGATCGCGTTGCCCACCAGGGCGTCGACCTCGCCGCCGTCGCCGTTAACGATGGTGACCTCCGCGTCCGGAACCCCACCTCGGGGACCGGACGGGCCGGACGACACGGGCAGACCGGCGACGGTGAAGGGGTTGTCGTAGATCGAGACGGCAGTGCCCTCGACCTTGCCCGCACACCCCGCCAGCAGGGCAGTCGCCAGCGCTCCGAGCGCCAACCGCGCAGCCCAGCCCGTCCTTGTCACGATCGCTCCTGTCGTCGGAGGACCGCGGTCACCGGTGCAGTGCCAGCCAGATCGCACCGTGGGCGGGCAGGGTCACCCGAGCCGATGCCGGGCGCCCGTGCCAGGAGTGCGCCGTCGCCGTCACGGCACCGAGATTTCCGGTCCCGTTGCCGCAGTAGGCGGTCGCATCCGTGTTGAGGATTTCCACCCACCGACCCGTTTCGGGTAATCCGACACGATAGTCGGCGTGAGTGCTCCCGGAAAAGTTGTACAGGCACGCGACGATCGAGCCGTCGCTGCCGTACCGGAGGAAACTGAGCACGTTGTTCACCGCGTCGTTCGCGTCGATCCACGAGTACCCGCCGGGGGAGGTGTCCAGCGTCCACAGCGCGGGATGGTCGCGATAGGTGCGGTTGAGGTCGCCGACCAGTTGCCGGATCCCGCCGTGCAGAGCACCGGTGTGTTCGTCGTCGAGCTGCCACCAGTCCAGGCCCCGTTCCTCCGACCACTCCGCGACCTGCCCGAATTCCTGCCCCATGAACAGCAACTGCTTGCCTGGGTGCGCCCACATGTACGCCAGCAGGGTGCGCAGTCCCGCTGCCTTCGTGAAGTCGTCGCCGGGTAGCCGGGTCCACAGCGTGCCCTTGCCGTGTACGACCTCGTCGTGGCTGATCGGCAGCATGAAGTTCTCGCTCCACGCGTACATCAGCGAGAAGGTGATCTCGTGATGGTGGTAGGTGCGGTGCACGGGATCGCGGGAGACGAAGCCGAGCGTGTCGTGCATCCAGCCCATGTTCCACTTCATGTCGAACCCGAGCCCGCCCACGTTGGTCGGGCGCGTCACCCCGGGCCACGCCGTGGACTCCTCGGCGATGGTGACCACACCCGGATGCAGCTTGTGCACGGTGCCGTTGAGTTCCTGCAGGAATGCCACCGCCTCCAGGTTCTCGCGACCGCCGTGGATGTTCGGGGTCCAGCCACCGTGCGGCCGCGAGTAGTCCAGGTACAGCATCGACGCGACCGCGTCGACCCGCAGGCCGTCGATGTGGAACTCCTCGACCCAGTAGAGGGCATTGGCCACCAGGAAGTTGCGGACCTCGCGCCGGCCGTAGTCGAACACGTAGGTGCCCCAGTCGAGCTGCTCGCCGCGCGTGGGATCGGGATGCTCGTACAGCGGGCTCCCGTCGAACCGGGCGAGCGCCCAGTCGTCCTTCGGGAAATGGGCGGGAACCCAGTCCATGATCACGCCGATCCCGGCCCGGTGCAGCCGGTCGACGAACTCGCGGAACTCGTCCGGCGTGCCGAACCGGGAGGTCGGGGCGTAGTACGACGTGACCTGGTAACCCCAGGAGCCACCGAAGGGATGCTCGGCGACGGGGAGCAGCTCGACGTGGGTGAACCCCGTCTCGGTCACGTACTCGGCGAGCTGGTCGGCCAGTTCGAGGTAGCCCAGGCCCGGCCGCCAGGATCCGAGATGCACCTCGTAGACGCTCATCGGTTCCTGCCACGGCTGGGAGCCTGCCCGCGCTTCGAGCCACTCGTCGTCTTGCCAGGTGTGCCGCGACGTCGTCACCACCGACGCGGTCGCGGGCGGGACCTCGGCCGCGTAGGCCATCGGATCCGCCTTCTCGCGCACCGAGCCGTCGCGACCGTGCACCCGGAACTTGTACAGGGCGCCGGGGTGGACGTCGGGGACGAACAGTTCCCACACGCCGCTCGACCCGAGCACCCGCATCGGTGCGGTCCGTCCGCCCCACATGTCGAAGTCGCCGGTCACCGTCACCCCGCGCGCCCCGGGCGCCCACACCGCGAAGGACGTGCCGGTGACCGTGCCGTCCGGGGTGTCGTACGAGCGGGGGTGCGCGCCGAGGATCTCCCACAGCCGTTCGTGGCGGCCCTCCGCGAACAGGTGCAGATCGAGTTCGCCGAGCGTCGGGAGAAACCGGTAACCGTCGGCGACGACGACGGTGTGGTCGAACGGATAGGTCACCACCAGCCGGTAGTCGGCCGGATCGTGCACCGGAACGAGCGCGCTGAACACGTCGGACCCGACCGGCTCGAGCGGGTGGTCGACGCCGCCGATGCGGACCGCGACCTTCTCCGCGCCGGGACGCAGCGTGCGGATCAAGGTGCCCTCCGCGTGCGGGTGCGCCCCGAGAATCGAATGCGGGTCGTGATGTTCACCGGCGGCGAGGCGCGCCAGATCCTCGGGTGCCGGTGCGTGCCGGCGGGTCGAGACGGCGGGGGAGTCCGCTCGGTTCGGGGTGGAACCTTTCTCCGGGGTCACGGCTACCTCCTGTAGGCGAGGGTGGTGCGCGCAGGCACCCCGATCGGGGGCAACACGAGAATGTGGGCGACGGCCCGCCACGGCTCGAGTCGCACGAAATTCGCCTGGCCCCAGTGGTATTCCTCCCCGCTGACCTCGTCGTGGACGGTGAGGTGTTCGTGCCAGTCCCGTCCGATCGCCGGCATGTCCAGCCACAGAGTGCCCTGTTCGGCGGCGTACGGATCGAGGTTGACGACGGTGAGCACCGCGTCTCCCGTCGTCGGATCGAACTTCGAGTAGGCGATCAGCGCGTCGTTGTCGATGTGGTGGAAATGAATGTTGCGCAGCTGCTGCAGCGCCGGATGCGCTCGGCGGATCCGGTTCAGCGCCGCGATCCACGGTTCCAGCGATTCACCGCGGCGGCGTGCCTCCTCGAACCGTCGGGGCCGCAGCTGGTACTTCTCCGAATCCAGGTACTCCTCGCTGCCCGGTCGCAGCGCGACGTGCTCGTACAGCTCGTACCCGGAGTACATCCCCCACGTCGGGGCGAGGGTCGCGGCCAGGGCCGCGCGCAGCGCGAACATCCCGGGGCCGCCGCGCTGCAGCGTCTCGTGCAGGATGTCCGGGGTGTTCACGAACAGGTTCGGCCGGGCCTCGTCCGCCTTCGCGGCCAGTTCCTGCCCGAACTCGGTGAGTTCCCACTTGGTTTCCCGCCACGTGAAGTACGTGTAGGACTGGGTGAATCCGCGGCGGGCCAGCCCGTACATGCGGGCGGGCCGGGTGAATGCCTCGGACAGGAACAGTACGTCGGGATCGGTGCGCTTGACCTCGGCGATCAGCCATTCCCAGAAGTCCGGGGGCTTGGTGTGCGGGTTGTCGACCCGGAAGATCTTCACCCCGCGGTCGACCCAGTGCCGCACCACGCGCAGCACCTCCGCATAGATGCCGTCGCGGTCGTTGTCGAAGTTGACCGGGTAGATGTCCTGGTACTTCTTCGGCGGGTTCTCCGCGTAGGCGATGGTGCCGTCCGGCAGCACCGTGAACCACTCGGGATGCTCCGCCGCCCACGGATGGTCGGGCGCGCACTGCAAAGCCAGGTCCAATGCCACTTCGAGGCCGAGTTCGGCTGCGCGGGAGACGAAGTCGCGGAAGTCCCGATCGGTGCCCAGTTCCGGGTGGATCGCGTCGTGGCCACCCTCGTCGGATCCGATGGCCCACGGCGAACCCACGTCCCCGGGGCCGGCGACGAGGCTGTTGTTCGGTCCCTTGCGGTTGATCTTGCCGATCGGATGGATCGGAGGCAGATATACCACGTCGAAGCCCATCGCCGCGATCCGCGGCAGATCCGCGGCGGCGGTCGCGAACGTGCCGTGCCGCGGGGTGCCGTCCTCGTTCCAGCCGCCCGTCGACCGCGGGAAGAACTCGTACCAGGAGCCGAACAGGGCGCGTCGGCGGTCCGCGAGCGCGGTGTACGCCCGCCCGCGGGTGACCAGCTCGCGCAGCGGATGCGCGCGCAGGATCTCGGTGATGTCCGCGGCGAAGGCCGGCGCCACCCGTTCCGCGAGCGCCCGCGGCGACCGGAGCGCCGCGGCGACGGCGAGCAGCGTGGGCCGGTTGCCGCGCGGCACCGTCTTCGCGGCCTTCTCGAACAACGCGGCGCCGATCTCGAGGTCGTTCGCGAGGTCCTCGGCGCCCTGACCGGCGGAGATCTTCGCATCCACCGCGTGCCGCCAGGTCGTCACCGGATCGCTCCACGCCTCCACGCGGTAGTTCCACGTACCCGGGCTGGTCGGGGTGAACGTCGCGTGGAAGGTGTCGGGCATCGTCCCGGGCACCATCGGGATGCGGACGAGCCTGCCCTCGGTCTCCGGATCGGTCCCCGGTCCGCGCACGGCGAGTGTCGCGGCGACCGCGTCGTGCCCCTCCCGCCACACCACCGCGGACACCGGCACGACTTCGCCGACGACGGCCTTGACCGGATAGCGTCCACCCGCGATCTGGGGCTGGACGTCGTCGATGGCGAGACGACCTGTCACATGTACTCCGTTCCGTGTCGGGCCGGTGGGGAACCGGACGCGAACCGCGCGGTGGGTTCGCACTCAACCGTAATCGAGGTGCGGATTCAGGGCCGACCATGCGGCCGGTTTGCCTGTCCCGCGCGGGAATCCGCGGGGCGCTCACCGGCCCGCCCGGCGGCGGTTCGGCACCCGGACGGACGTCACAGCCCGTTGCCTCGCGAAACGCCGGAAACTCGGTAGTCTTCGCGGGGTGAAAGCCTTGCGTCGGTTCACCGTACGAGCCCACCTTCCTGAGCGGCTGGCCGCGCTCGAAAGACTGTCCGCCAACCTGCGGTGGTCCTGGCATCCGCCGACCCAGGACCTGTTCGCCACCGTCGGCCCGGCCCTGTGGGAACTCGTGGGGCACGACCCGGTCCGGCTGCTCGGCGAGGTGCCGCCGTCGCGGCTCGACGAACTCGCCGCCGACCCCGACTTCGTGCAGCGGCTCGATGCCGCCGCCGCGGACCTCGACGAGTACCTGGCCCGGCCGCGCTGGTACCAGCAACAGCAGGCCCGCGGCAAGGACATGCCGACGGGGATCGCCTACTTCTCCATGGAATTCGGTGTCAGCGAGGTCCTGCCCAACTATTCCGGTGGCCTCGGCATCCTCGCCGGTGACCACCTCAAGGCGGCCTCCGACCTCGGGCTGCCGCTCGTCGGTATCGGACTGCTGTACCGCTCCGGCTACTTCCGGCAGTCCCTGACCGCCGACGGCTGGCAGAGCGAGCACTACCCGGCCTACGACCCGCAGGGTCTGCCGCTGCGGCTGCTCACCGAATCCGACGGCAGTCCCGCACTGGTCACCGTCACCGTGCCCGGGAACCGCGAGCTGGCCGCGCGCGTGTGGATCGCACAGATCGGGCGGGTGCCGCTGCTGCTGCTCGACTCCGACATCGCCGCCAACGACGAGGAACTGCGCGGTGTCACCGACCGCCTCTACGGCGGCGACCAGGACCACCGCATCAAGCAGGAGATCCTCGCCGGCATCGGCGGCGTGCGGGCCGTGCGCGCCTACACCCGCATCCACGGGCTGCCCGACCCCGAGGTCTTCCATATGAACGAGGGCCACGCCGGTTTCTCGGGCGCCGAGCGCATCCGCGAACTGGTCACCACCACGGGCCTCGACTTCGACGAAGCACTCTCGGCCGTGCGCGCCGGAACCGTCTTCACCACCCACACCCCGGTCCCCGCCGGCATCGACCGGTTCCCGATCGACCTGGTGCGGCACTACTTCTCCGGACCGAACGGGGAGAACGAGTCGTCGCTGCTGCCCGGCCTGACCGTCGACCGGATCCTCGCGCTCGGCCGTGAATCCGACCCGCACGTGTTCAACATGGCGCACCTGGGTCTGCGGCTCGGTCAGCGCAGCAACGGCGTCTCCGCGCTGCACGGCCGCGTCAGCCGCGGCATGTTCGACGGGCTGTGGCCCGGCTTCGACGCCGACGAGGTGCCGATCGGCTCGGTCACCAACGGTGTGCACGCCCCCACCTGGGCCGCCCGCGAATGGATCGCCCTGGCGAACCGGCTCGCCGGTCCCGACCGGGTCGAGGAGGCCCGCGGCTGGGAACTGCTGCAGACCGTTCCGTCGCAGGAACTGTGGGACACCCGCAACACGCTGCGCGGGCAGCTCGTCGCGGAGGTGCGGCGACGGCTGCGCGCGTCCTGGATCGAACGCGGCGCCACCGCCGCCGAACTCGGCTGGGTCGACGAAGTGTTCGACCCGAACGTGCTCACCGTGGGCTTCGCGCGGCGCGTGCCGACCTACAAGCGGCTCACGCTCATGCTGCGCGACGAGAACCGGCTGCGGTCGCTGCTCCTCGACGAGGACCGGCCCCTGCAACTCGTCGTCGCCGGCAAGAGCCATCCCGCCGACGACGGCGGCAAGGCGCTGATCCAGCAGGTCGTGCGGTTCGCGGACCGGCACGACGTGCGGCACCGCATCGTGTTCCTGCCCGACTACGACATGTCGATGGCCCGCTTCCTCTACTGGGGCTGCGACGTGTGGCTCAACAACCCGCTGCGTCCGCTCGAGGCGTGCGGCACCTCCGGGATGAAGTCCGCGCTCAACGGCGGCCTCAACCTGTCCATCCTCGACGGCTGGTGGGACGAGATGTACGACGGGGAGAACGGCTGGGCCATCCCGACCGCAGACGGGGTCGTCGACGAACACCGGCGCGACGACCTCGAGGCCAGCGCCCTGTACGAGCTGCTCGAACGGTCCGTGCTGCCGCGGTTCTACGACCGGGACACCGACGGGGTGCCGACCCGCTGGATCGCGATGGTGCGCCACACCCTCGAGAACCTCGGGCCGAAGGTGCTCGCGTCGCGCATGGTCCGCGACTACGCGGTGCAGTACTACGCCCCGGCCGCCGAGGCGGCCCGCGCGGTCGTCGCCGACGGGTTCACCGGCGCGAAGGCGCTGGCGGACTACCGGCACCGGATCGAGGCGGCGTGGCCGTCGGTGCGGGTCGCACAGGTCGACAGCGACGGGCTGCCCGACAGCGCCGAGATCGGCGCGCGGCTGTCGCTCACCGCGCACGTGCACCTCGGCGGGCTGAACCCCGCGGACGTGCTGGTGCAGGTGGTGATCGGCCGGGTGGGTGTCGACGACACCCTCAGCGACATCACGACCACGCCGATGCGGCACAGCGGCACCGACGGTGCCGGCGACGTCTTCGAGGCGGAGGTCGCGCTGCCGCTCGCCGGCGCCGTCGGATACACCGTGCGGGTGCTGCCGCAGCACGAACTGCTCGCCACGCCCGCCGAACTCGGGCTGGTCGTGCTGCCGTAGGCCGGGTGCGGCCCGGCAGCGGCAGGCCGACCCGATGCGGTCAGTCCCGGAGCCGGGTCAGGGCCTTGCGCACGATCTCCGGGTCGGTGGTCTCCCAGAACGACGGCAGCGACGCCCGCAGGTAACCGCCGTAGCGGGCCGTCGCGAGCCGCGGATCGAGGACTGCGACGACCCCGCGGTCGCTGGTGCTGCGCAGCAGCCGGCCGACGCCCTGGGCGAGCAGCAGCGCCGCGTGGTTCCCGGCGACCGCGAGAAACCCGTTGCCGCCGCGGGATTCGACGGCGCGCTGCCGCGCCACGAGCAGCGGGTCGTCGGGCCGCGGAAACGGGATGCGGTCGATGATCACCAGCGACAGGGACGGCCCCGGCACGTCGACGCCCTGCCACAGCGACAGCGTGCCGAACAGCGATGTCGCCTCGTCGGCCGCGAACCGTTCGACGAGGGCACCGGTCGCGTCGTCGCCCTGGCACAGCACCGGGGTGGCGAGCCGCTCCCGCACCGCCTCGGTGGCGGCCTTCGCCGCGCGCATCGACGAGAACAACCCGAGCGTGCGGCCACCGGCCGCGGTGATCAGCTCGGTGATCTCGTCGAGGTAGGCGGGGGACAGGCCGTCGCGTCCCGGGGTCGGCAGGTGCTTGGCGATGTACATGATGCCGGCCTTGGCGTGGTCGAACGGCGACCCGACGTCCAGGGCGTTCCACTTCAGGTCGCCGTCGTCGGACGGGGGTTCGATGCCGGAGGCCGCGCCGGTGTCGCTGCGCGTCGGCGCCTGCGCGGGCAGTCCCCAGTTCACGGCCAGGCCGTCGAACGAGCCGCCGACCGTCAACGTCGCCGAGGTGAGCACGACCGTCGCCTCACCGAACAACCGGGACCGCAGCAGCCCGCCGACGGACAGCGGAGCCATCCGCACCGTGCGGCGCACCGCACCGCGGAACTCGTCGGCGGCCAGCCACACCACGTCCTGCCGTTTCGCCGGGTCCGGTTCGTCGAACGCGGTGAGCACGCGCACCGCGCCGTCGTGCACCTCGTCGACCTCGGCGACCGCCTGGGTGCGTGCCGCGGCGGCCTCGGCGTCCATCCCCGGCTTGGCCGGACCGACGGCCGTGCGCAGCGACCACGCGGCGTCCCGCACCGCCGCGAGCGCGGCGGCGGCCCCGTCCGGCAACACATCCCACCGGCCGGGCGGAAGTTCCTCGAGCAGCATCTCCCAGTTCTCGGCGGCGCTCTCGAGCTTGTCGACGTCCTCGTCCTCGGCGAGCTTGGTGCAGCGGCGCGCGGCCGCGGAGATCGTGCCGCCGGACAGTTCCGCCGTCGCGACCCCGGTCACCCGGTCGACGAGTTCGTGTGCCTCGTCGATGATCACCGCATCGTGCTCGGGCAGGATCGCGATGCCGGTGATCGCGTCGATCGCGAGCAGCGCGTGGTTGGTGACGACGATGTCGACCTGGGAGGCCTCGGCGCGCGCGATCTCCGCGAAGCAGTCCTCGCCGACGGGACACCGTGCCTTGCCGAGGCATTCGCGGGCGGTGACGCTGACCTGCCGCCACGCCTGATCGGACACGCCCGGGGTCAGGTCGTCGCGGTCGCCGGTCTCGGTGCTCGACGACCATTCGGTGACGCGCCGCACCTCCCGGCCGATCCGGGAGAGCGCGAACGCGTCGAACAGTTGCTCGCCGACCGGCGGCTCCTCGGCCAGCCCGGTGTGGATCTTGTTGAGGCACAGGTAGTTTCCGCGACCCTTGAGGATCGCGAAGCGTGGGCGTCGCCCGAGCGACTCGTGCAGGGCGTCGGCCAGGCGCGGCAGGTCGCGGTCCACCAGCTGCCGCTGCAGCGCGATCGTCGCCGTCGAGACGATCACCGTGCGCCCGGTGCGCACGGCATAGCGGATGCTCGGCACCAGGTAGGCCAGCGACTTACCGGTACCGGTGCCGGCCTGCACGGCCAGGTGCTCCCCGGTGTCGAGGCAGTGCGCGACCGCCGACGCCATCGTCAGCTGGTTGCGCCGCTCCGTGCCCCCCAACGCGTGTACCGCGGTCCGGAGGAGTTCGGGGACGTCGGGGAGTTCGGGCACCGGGTCAGGGTATCGGTCCCCACCGTCAGGTTCGTGCGCCGACCTGACCGACCAGTTCCACGCCCGCCGCGCGCAGCCGCTCCAACGCCGCCTCGACCGTCACATCGGACACACCCGCGGTGTAGCGCAACAGGACGCGGGTGGTGAAACCCGCTTCGACGGCATCGAGTGCGGTCGCGCGCACACAGTGATCGGTGGCGATGCCCACCACGTCGACCGCGGTGACCCCGCTCTCGCGCAGCCAGTCGGCGAGCGACTCGCCGACCTCACCGGTGCCCTCGAACCCCGAATAGGCGGCCTCGAACGCACCCTTGGAGAACACAGCCTCGACCCGCGTGAGGTCCAGGTTCGGGTGGAACTCGGCGCCTGCCGTCCCGACCCGGCAGTGCGGCGGCCACGAATCGACGAAATCGGGTTCCTCGGAGAAATGGTCGCCCGGATCGATGTGATGGTCGCGGGTCGCAACCACGTGGGCGTAGAGGCCGGAGTTCTCGGCAACGTAGTTGCTGATGTCCGCCGAGACCGCGGCACCGCCCGCGACCGCGAGCGCACCGCCCTCGCAGAAGTCGTTCTGTACGTCGACGATGATCAGAGCGCGTGTCATCGTCCTCACCCCTGACCGACGAAACGGGTGGGAACTGCCGGGTCGCCCTCGGACAACATCAGGCCCTCCCACGGCAGGCTCACCAAGCCGGCCGCCAGGAACGCCCGGCTCTCTTCCAGGGTAGGAAGCCCTTCGACGAGTTCGCCACCGCGCACCAGCGGCACCATCAGCTCGCGCGCGGTGCCCTCACCGGTCGGTGCCGGCAAGTGCGCCGAGTAGATCACTTCCTCGGTGAGGGTGCCCGTCGGCCGCGCGAACCGCACCGCGCGCTTGGCGCCGCCCCGCGACTGCTTGTGCGCGCTGCGCTTCTCGACGGGGATGCCGTCGACCTCGACCAGCTTGTAGACCATGCCCGCGGTCGGGGCGCCGGAACCGGTCACCACCGACGTCCCGACGCCGTACACGTCGCACGGTTCGGCGCGCAGTCCCGCGATCGCGTACTCGTCGAGGTCACCGGACATGACGATCTTCGTGCCGGTCGCACCCAGCGAATCGAGCTGCTCGCGGACCTGCCGGGCCAGCACACCGAGATCACCGGAGTCGATGCGGACCCCGCCGAGCTGCGGACCGGCGACCTCGACCGCGGTGCGCACCGCCGCCGTGATGTCGTAGGTGTCGACGAGCAGCGTGGTGTCGACGCCGAGCGATTCGATCTGGCTGCGGAACGCGGACTCCTCGTTGCGGCCGGCCGTCGTCGTGTGCAACAGCGTGAACGCGTGCGCCGCGGTGCCCGCGGCCGGAATCCCGTAGCGCCGTGCCGCTTCCAGGTTCGACGTCGAGTCGAACCCGGCCAGGTAGGCGGCGCGTGCCGCGGCGACCGCGGACTCCTCGTGGGTGCGGCGCGAGCCCATCTCGATCATGGTGCGCCCGTCCGCGGCGCTGACCATGCGGGCCGCAGCCGACGCGATCGCGCTGTCGTGATTGAGGATCGACAGGGCCAGGGTTTCGAGGAGCACGCACTCGGCGAACGAGCCGCGCACCGACAGGATCGGCGAGCCGGGGAAGTAGAAGTCACCCTCGGCGTAACCGTCGATGTCTCCGGAGAAGCGGTAGGCGCGCAGCCACTCGACCGTCGACGGCGACAGGAACCGGGAGACGACGTCGAGCTCGGCGTCACCGAACCGGAAGGAGGCGAGGGCGTCGAGCAGACGGGCCGTCCCGGCGACGACACCGTACCGACGGCCCGCGGGCAGTCGCCGCGCGAACACCTCGAACGCGCACGGCCGATGCCCGGTACCGTCCGCGAGCGCGGCCTCGAGCATCGTCAGCTCGTACATGTCGGTGAACAGCGCGGTGCTCACGGGGCCAGTGGTGTTGGAGTCGATACGGTCTGCAGCCACCCGATCACCTTAGATTGCGGATGCCGAGGCGGGTTTTTCACCGCGCGGGAACGCCGTACCCTGGAAACATGGCGCCGTGTTCCACGACAAAACCGTTCGACGTCCCGGTGATGGCGGCAGGTCAGGCGATGCCGGCGGAAGCCGAGATCGTCGAGGAAATCGAGGCGGTGGATCGGCCCTGGGTCACCGTGGTCTGGGACGATCCGGTCAACCTGATGCACTACGTCACGTTCATCTTCCAGAAGCTCTTCGGGTACAGCAAGGCCAAGGCCACCGAGCTCATGCTCAAAGTGCACAACGAGGGCAAAGCGGTCGTCTCCAGTGGGTCGCGTGACAAGATGGAGCACGATGTCCAGCGCCTGCATGCGGCGGGCCTGTGGGCCACCATGCAGCGCGACGAATGAGCACCGACAGGAGGAGCCGGGCGACGTGCGTCAGTGGAGCAGGAAGAACTCGCTCAGCGGAGTGAAACTGCGGTCCGAGATGGACGCGCACGAAGCGTCGGTCCTGCGATCCCTGGTCGCCTCGGTGCTCGGCATGCTCGAGGAACGCGCCGCCGAGACCCCGCAGGACGACCTCGCCGTGATCACCGGGTTGCGCACCGGTAATTCCACTCCGCCCGACGTGCCCGCCCTCGCGCGGCTGCTGCCGGATTTCCACCGGGCCGACGCCGACAGCACCAGGCATCCCGACGACGAAGCCGCCGACCTCAACGGTGCCCTGCGCAGCCTCCACGAACCGGACATCATCGACGCGAAACTCGCCGCCGGCGCGGTGATCCTGCGGACCGTCCCGGAAACCGGCGGCAAGGTCGTGCTCAACCCCGAGCAGGCCGAAGCCTGGCTGTACGGGCTCAACGACGTGCGCCTCGCGCTCGGCACCACCCTCGGCATCGACGCCGACACCCCCGACACCCTCGACGAGGACGATCCCCGCGCGCCGCACCTCGACGTCTATCACTGGCTGACCTGGATGCAGGACTCGCTGGTGCAGGCGTTGCTGCCGTGAGCCCGACGCTGTCACCGGGCCCCACCGATTCCCTCGCCGACATCGCGGGCCTGCGCGTCGGACACCACCACCTCCTCGACGACACCGTCACCGTGGCCGCGCCCGGCGTGCCCGGTTCCGGCGCCGCCACCGGGTGCACCGTCGTTCTCGCCGACCGGGCCGCGGTCGGGGCCGTGGACGTCCGCGGCGGCGGACCCGGCACCCGCGAAACCGACCTCCTCGACCCCAGCCACTCCGTGCAACGCGTCGACGCGGTGCTGCTCACGGGAGGCAGCGCCTACGGCCTCGCCGCCGCGGACGGGGTAATGCGGTGGCTCGAGGAACACGGTCGCGGCATCGTGATGGGCCTCGACGGCGAGACACCGCTCGTGGTGCCGATCGTCCCGGGAGCCGTCATCTTCGACCTGCCGGTGGGGGACTGGTCGACCCGGCCCACCGCGGACAGCGGATACGCCGCGACCGCGGCCGCGCACGCAGCGACGAGCGTCCCGCGCGGCTGCGTCGGCGCCGGCGTCGGTGCACGCGCGGGAAGCCTCAAAGGCGGGGTCGGGACCGCGAGCGTCCGCATCGGCGACGGCGCCGCGGCCGGGGCGACCGTCGCGGCCCTGGTCGTCGCGAACCCCGTCGGGTCCGTCGTCGACCCCGAGACCGGCCTGCCCTGGGGACTGGGACCCGGCCGGGCGGCAGCGCTCGGACTGACCGCACCGACCGCCGCAGACCTCGAGACCGGCCGCCTGCTCGGGGCCAAGGGCACCGTCCTGAACACCACGATCGGGGTCGTCGCGACCGACGCGACGCTGAGCACGGCCGCGTGCCGCCGCGTCGCGGTCGCCGGGCACGACGGCCTGGCCCGCGCGATCCGTCCGGCCCACTCACCACTGGACGGGGACACCCTGTTCGCCTTGTCCACCGGCACCGCCGATCTTCCCGCGCCCGGACTGCTGCCCGACGCGTTCGCGTCGGAGCTGCCGGTGCTCGCCGCGGTGTGCGAGGCCGCGGCCGAGGTGGTGCAACGGGCGATCGTCGACGCGCTGCTCAGCGCGACCGGGCTCGCCGGCATCCCCTCCTATCGCGACGTGTACGGCACCGCGTTCGACGCGCGGTGACCGTCGCACCGCGGCGCGCGGCCGCCGAGCACAGCACAATGGACCCATGACCGAACCGACCGGAACCGGCGCCGTGACCCGGCCGATGTGGCAACGTGCCGCCCTGTGGATCGGTGGCTTCGTCGGACTGCTCTACGGGATCGAAGGCGTCGACTCCGTCACCTCCGCGGACCTGGACGCGGCCGGGATCGCACCGCGCTCCATCGACGGCCTGTCGGGAGTGCTGTTCGCGCCGCTGCTGCACGACGGCTGGGCGCACCTGTCGGCGAACACCGTGCCGCTGCTCGTCCTCGGATTCCTCGTGCTGCTGTCGGGGATCGCCCGGGGCCTCGCCGCGACCGCGATCATCTGGATCGTCGGGGGAGTGGGAACCTGGCTGTTCGCCGGTCCCGGCTACATCCACATCGGTGCGTCGATACTGGTGTTCGGCTGGCTGACCTACCTGATCGTCCGCGGCTGGTTCACTCGGCACACCGGACAGATCGTCATCGGTGTCGTCGTGCTGCTCGTCTACGGCAGCATGCTGTGGGGAGTGCTGCCCAGCGACCCCCACGTGTCCTGGCAGGGTCATCTGTTCGGGGCGATCGGCGGTGTCCTCGCCGCGTGGGTCCTCTCCGCCGACGCCCGCCGGGCCCGCCGGGCAGCGATCCCGCCCGGCACGCTGCCGCGCTGAGGAGCGGCGGACCCTCCGGATCGGAGACGTAGACGATCCGTTCACCTCCCCGACCTCCACGTCACATTGTTCGTGTAACTGTGAGTTGCCGGGTCGTAATCGGGCTCTGCTTCAACGAGGACGTGCGACGTGGCAGCATGACCTCTATGCGCATGACCGTTCTGGGCTGCTCGGGCAGTGTCGCCGGGCCCGATTCTCCGGCGTCGGGCTACCTGCTTACCGCCCCGGACACCCCGCCGCTCGTGATCGACTTCGGTCCCGGCGTCCTCGGCGCACTCCAGCGGCATGCCGATCCCGGCGAGGTCTCCATCCTGCTCTCGCACCTGCACGCCGACCACTGTCTCGACATCCCCGGTCTGCTCGTGTGGCGTCGCTATTCCCCGAACCGACCCGAAGGCCGCGTCTCGCTGTACGGGCCCGGCGACGCCGCACACCGGCTGGGCGTCGCCTCCGCCGAATGCGCCGGCGAGGTCGACGACGTGTCGGACACCCTCGACGTCCACGCCCTCACCGACGGCGGCGACTTCCGCTTCGGGGCACTGTCCGTTTGCTCCCGTCGCGTCAACCATCCGCCCGAGGCATACGGGTTCCGCATCACCAGCGACTCCGGCCGCACCTTCGTGTACACCGGCGACACCGGCATGTGCGACGAGGTCGTCGACCTCGCGCGCAGCGCCGACGTGCTGCTCGCCGAGGCGTCGTGGACCCACGACCCCGCGGCACGACCGGAGAACATGCACCTGTCCGGCACCGAAGCGGGCCAGGTCGCCGCGCGGGCCGGGGTCGGGGAGCTGCTGCTCACCCACATTCCGCCGTGGACGTCGCGCGAGGACGTCATCGCCGAAGCGAAAGCGGAGTACTCGGGCCCGGTGCACGCCGTCTCCGCCGGGGACGTCTACCGCATCTGACCGATCGCCTACGCTCGTCGGGTGACCACACGAGAAGACGGCAGGGCGGACGATCAGCTCCGCGACATCCGGATCACCCGAGGATTCACCAATCACCCCGCGGGCTCGGTGCTCGTCGAATTCGGGCAGACCCGCGTCATGTGCACGGCCAGCGTCGAGGAAGGCGTGCCGCGCTGGCGCAAGGGATCGGGCCTGGGCTGGCTCACCGCGGAATACGCGATGCTGCCGGCTGCCACCCACACCCGCAGCGGTCGCGAATCGGTGAAGGGCAAGATCGGCGGACGCACCCAGGAGATCAGCCGACTCGTCGGCCGCTCGTTGCGCGCCTGCATCGACCTGGCGGCGATCGGGGAGAACACCATCGCGCTCGACTGCGATGTCCTGCAGGCCGACGGCGGCACCCGCACCGCCGCGATCACCGGTGCCTACGTCGCGCTGTGCGACGCGGTGACCTGGCTGCGCGCCGCGGGCCGCCTCACCGATCCGCAGCCCATCTCGTGCCAGATCGCGGCGGTCAGCGTCGGCGTCGTCGACGGCCGTATCCGCCTCGACCTGCCGTACGAGGAGGACTCGCGCGCGGAGGTCGACATGAACGTCATCGCCACCGACACCGGCACCCTCGTCGAGATCCAGGGCACCGGTGAAGGCGCGACCTTCGCGCGCTCGACGCTCGACGGGCTGCTCGACTCGGCGCTCGCCGGCATCGAGGAACTGTGCCGCATCCAGCGTGAGGTGCTCGCGCAGCCGTACCCGGGGGTGCTTCCCGAGCCGGAGATCGTCGAACCCGTGAAGAAGAAGTTCGGGGCCTGACATGACGGTGAAGGTGCTCGTCGCGAGCCGGAACGCGAAGAAACTGCGGGAACTGCAGCGCGTCCTGGATCGCGCCGGGATCGACGGTATCGAGCTGGTCGGTCTCGACGAGGTTCCGCCCTTCCCGGAGGCCCCGGAGACCGGCGCGACCTTCGAGGAGAACGCCGCGGCGAAGGCCCGCGACGGTGCGCTCGCCACCGGCCTGCCGTGCGTCGCCGACGACTCCGGGCTCGAGGTCGACGCCCTCAACGGCATGCCGGGTGTGCTGTCGGCGCGCTGGTCCGGCGCGCACGGCAACGACGAGGCGAACACCGCGCTCGTGCTCGCCCAGCTCGCGGACGTTCCCGACGAACGGCGCGGCGCCGCGTTCGTGTCGGCGTGCGCGCTGGCGGTTCCCGCCGGGAACGACGCGGCGGTCACCGTGGTGCGCGGCGAATGGCGCGGCTCGATCGAACGCGCGCCGCGCGGCACCAACGGCTTCGGATACGACCCGGTGTTCCGGCCGGAAGGTGAGGAACGCACCTCCGCCGAACTCAGCGCGGAGGAGAAGGACGCGGCGTCGCATCGCGGGCGCGCCCTCGCGCTGCTGGTGCCGGCGCTCGAGGCATTGACCAGGGGCTGAGCCCGGGACCGAACGTGGCCGCTCCCTGCCCGAATGTGCGGGCGGGGAGCGGCTTCCGGTTCGTCAGGTCTGCGCCAGGGCGGTGGGATGCGCCGGGGTGTCGATGCCCGGGATGCCGCGTCCGCGCAGCGACGCGCCCGCCGTCTCGGCCACGAAGCACAGTGCGACCAGGCCGACCGCACACGCACCCATCATGTAGAAGGCGGGCACGAGATCGTTGCCGGTCCGCTCGACCAGCCACTCGTTGATCGCGGGGGCGGTCCCGCCGAACAGCGACGTCGCGACGTTGTAGGAGATCGCGAATCCGGCGAACCGCACGTGCGTGGGGAACATCGCGGGGAACGTCGCCGAAATGGTCGACAACTGCAGGACGTACAACAGGCCGAGGGTGGTGAACGCGACGATCGCCCAGCCGAAGTTCACCGACATCAGCAGATACATCGGGATCGCGAGAACCAGCAGGCCACCCATCGAGACCGCCCACAGCGGTTTGCGGCCGACCCGGTCCGACAACGCGCCCGAGAACGGGATCACCGCCATCATCGCGAGCTGGCCGATCACCACCAGGACCAGCGACGCCGTGCTCGTCAGCCCGATCCGGTTCTCCAGATAGGTCGGCATGTAACTCAGCAGCGTGTAGTTGCACACGTTCAGGGCGATGACCAGGCCCATGAGCTTGACGATCGGTCGCCAATACCTGGCGATGAGGTCCTTGAACTCGGCACCGACGCTGCTCTCCTCCTCGTGCGCCGCCTCGAGTTCCCGGAACACCGGGGTCTCGTCGAGCTTGGAACGCAGATACAGACCGACCAACGCGAGCGGACCGGCGACGAAGAACGGCAGCCGCCAGCCCCACGTCGCCATGAACGCGTCCGTCGAGAGCAGGTCGACCATCAGCACGAGGATCGCGCCGACCGAGAATCCGCCCAGCGTGCCGAACTCGAGGAAGCTGCCGTAGAAGCCGCGCTTGCGGTCGGGGGAGTACTCGGCCATGAAAGTCGCCGCGCCGCCGTATTCGCCGCCGGTCGAGAAGCCCTGGATCATGCGGAGCAGGACGAGCAGCACCGGCGACCAGAACCCGATCGACGTGTACGAGGGCACGGCGCCGAGCAGCACCGTCGCACTACCCATCAGCAGGATGGTGAGGGCGAGGATCTGCCTCCGGCCCAGCCGGTCTCCGAGCGGGCCCCACACGAAGCCGCCGAGCGGTCGCACGAGGAACGAGACGGCGAAGACACCCAGCGTGAGCAGTGTGGCGGACTCGAGGTCGCCGGGAAAGAACGAGTCGGCGATGTAGGTGGCGGTGTAGGCGTAGACGCCGTAGTCGAACCACTCGGTGAAATTGCCCATCGCGGACGCGCCGATGGCCCGCCGCACCTGACCTGGTGATTCTCGACGAGGCTCCAGGGTTTGGTCTGCCGGACCGATCTTCACGAATGTTCCCCTCGGTGTAATCCGATATTTCGGGCAAGTACCCGAGGAGGGGAGGGATGAAACCCCCGGTGTGCCTTTCTGGCGGTCGGAGCCGCCACTACTGCACACGGGCGGCGGAGCCGCCCTGCAGCACCGTCTGCACGTAGGTCGTCACCATCGCGGTCATCTCGTCCGCGACCGTCTCGCGATCGATGTCGGGCTGCTCCAGGACGTACGCGATCGCGACGTTCTCGACGGTCCGCACCAGCATCCACGCGATCGTGTCGAGAGGCCGGCCCGAGCGATGCGCGCGGTTGGAACGCAGCCACACCGCGAACAGGGTCTCGATGCGCTGCTCGAACTCCGATAGGCGACTGCCCGAGGTGCGGGGGAGTTGTTCGATCATCACCCGCAGCAACCGCGGGTTCTCGCCGAGCGCGTCGAGCAGTTCGAGCATCGTGGCCCGTACCGACGACGACCAGGTGGGTCCCTCCAGTGCCGTCGTGAACACGCGCGAAATGCGAGCATGCAGTTCCGTCGTCCACCGATCGACGACCTCCGCGACGATCGCGTCCTTGTTCGGGAAGTACTGGTACAGCGACCCCGGACTGATGCGCGCGTGGGCGGCGATCCGGTTCGTCGACGCGCCTTCGTAGCCGTGTTCCAGCAGAACTGCCCGGCCCGCGTCGACGATGCGCTCGACCATCGCACGGGAGCGGTCCTGTCGCGGTGTACGCCGCATCTGCCGGCGGTCGGGTGTCGTCACAGGTGCCCCCGAAATGCGAATTGAACGCGAGTAAACGCTCGTGTGAACATGACCCGCATGATGACACGGGAGCTGTCGACGGACGCCGAAGCCGGTCCGTACCCTGCGCGGTTCGCCGGAATCCGCCCGCGCAACGAGCGCATCGGCCGGCCCCTGAAGCACTTCGCCAAGGTCGACACCGTCGACGAGGAACTGCTCGATCGGATCGGCCGGCGCATGTTCGCGCGCGACGAGCTCGGGGCGTCCCTCGTGCACGCGATGCGCCGCGACCGCACCGACCCGCAGCGCGTCACCATGCGGCAGTTCCACCAGGCCCTCGAACACGGAATCGACAGCGTCGCCGACGCTCCCGAGGCGCTGCGCGAGTTCTTCGCCGTCGTCGACACGGTGCCCGACTGGGTCGACTTCGACCTGCTCGAGAAGGGCGCGCGGGCGTTCCGCCGCATGGGCCGCAGCCGCAACGACGTGCTGCTCCAGCTCTCGCTGATCGGCGGCTACCGCTTCGGTGGCCCGCCGGACCTGCTGGTCGCGACCGGAGGTCTGACCGGCTCCACCGCAATGCGACGACTCGGCGAAACCCAGAAGTGGGGCACCGCGGTCGGCGAGCCGGGCGGGATGCGCCGTGGCGGTGAAGGATTCAAATTGACCGTGCACGTGCGTGCCATGCACGCCTTGGTCAATCACCGATTCGAGACCAACGGCCGCTGGGACGTCCAGCGCTGGGGCCTGCCCATCAACCAGACCGACCAGGCCGCAACCCTCGGACTGTTCAACGGCACACTGCTGCTCGGCGTCCGCGCCCTCGGCTACCGGGTTTCGCGCGACGAATCCCGCGCGGTCATGCACCTGTGGAAGTACGTGGGCTGGCTCATGGGCATCGACGAGGAGTGGCTGTTCGACAGCGAACGTCAACAGCACCGTTTCAACTACCACGTCGTGCTCGTGCAGGACGACGTCACGCCCGCCGGTGCCGATCTGTCCCGCGCCCTCGTCGACGGCCAGCGAGATCTGAACTACCGCCGGTTCCCGACACTGCGTGGACACTACGAGCGACTGCGCCTGCTGAGCATGCTCCGCTTCTTCCTCGGCGCCGAGGGCCTGCGTGATCTGGGGTTGCCCTCCGTTCCGCCGCTGGCCGTCGCGCCCGTCATCGCGGGGAACGTCGTCAAGTCGACGCTGATCAACCGCACCCCGGCGGGCCGGCGATTCCTCGAGCGGGTGGGGGATCGCGCCGCGCGGCGCGAACTGAGCCTGAAGTTCGGTGCCGCGGAGCCTACCGTCGGCAAGCTGAACGTCTAGCGGAAGCGAGTGACATACCTTCGCTGCCAAGGTGTTTCGACGGCGCGCGGCGAGTAGTGCTGGCGGACGAACGTGACCGCTTCGTCGCGTGGCACGCCGTCGAGGACGGCGAGGCAGGCGAGGACGGTGCCGGTGCGTCCGAGTCCGCCGGAACACGCGATCTCCACCCCTTCGCCGGCGGCGCGTTCCCATGCCTCGTGGATCGCGGCCGCGGCGTCGACGCGGTCGGTCGGGAGGCGGAAATCGGGCCATCGCACCCAGCGTGACGGCCACGGTGTCGGCGGGGGATCGCGACGCTGCAGGTATACCGCGAACGTCGGGAGCGGACCGTCGGGCAACGGATGGCGCAGGCCGCGGCCCCGGACGAGCCGGCCCGACGGCAGGCGCAGGACTCCCGCCGCCGCGGGGTCCCAAGGTTCGCGTGTCACAGGTCGGGTGCCGCAGGGGCGGGTGTCAGACCCCGAAGTCGGCCTTCACCTGCCGGGTGCGCTTGTGCTCGACGAAGAACGACAGGAACGGGATGGTGCCGGCGATGAGCGTTCCGATCGTCCGGGTCAGCGGCCAGCGGACCTTGATCGACAGGTCGAACGTGAGCACCAGGTACACGGCGTACACCCAGCCGTGCACGATCGCGATCCACGACGGGACGTTCTCGATGCCGATGACGTACTTGGCGATCATCTCGCCGACCAGCACCAGCAGCCAGATGCCGGTGGCGTAGGCGAGGACGCGGTATCGCAGGAGCGCCGAGGAGATCTTCTTCCGGTCGGCGTCGCTGAGGGTCCGCGGCGCTGTGCCGGTCTTCTCGGGGGTGGTGCTCACTGACCGCTCCTTCCGGACCTGCGCGCGAGCTGCGCGAGGTATTCGTTGTACTCCAGTGTCTGCCGGGCCTCGGGGTCGTCGAGGTCGGCGTCGTCGGCCGGTTCGAGATTCCGGCCGGGCCGCGGGGGCAGCAGGTGTTCCGGAATCTCGGTGGGCTCGGACGATGCGGACGGCCGCGGATCCCCGGTCTGCTCGGCCTCCGACTCCTCGGCTTCGAGGCGCACGAACCGTCGGTACGCGTAGACGCAGAAGAACGCGAACGCCGGCCACTGGAAGGCGTATCCCAGGTTCTGGGCGGTACCGCCGACTGCCTCGAAACGGGTCCACTGCCAGTACCCGAGAGCGAGGCATCCGGTCGCCGCGACGACGACCAGGACGATCAGCGCGACCCGGCGGGGCGGACGACGAGTTTCGGACACGACATCGACGGTACCCGAATGGGGCGCCGACCTGCCAAGACCGGTCGGTTGCCGTGCGCCAGGTCACGCTGGGTTTCCGGTGGGCGATGAGTCGGAAACCCGCGCGAGGCGGTATTCGACAGTTGTGAACGAAACGAGGTCACGAACCCGGGAGTTCGTGACCTCGTTTCCGCAGTTCACGGTACTGCTACGTGTGCGCGAGGGGGGACTCGAACCCCCACGCCCTCAAGGGCACCAGGTTCTAAGCCTGGAGCGTCTGCCATTCCGCCACTCGCGCGCCACGGACACAATACGTCACGAACCCGACTGCTCCGATTCGAAGCTGAACCTGCGTCGTCCCGCCCACGTGGGGGTCTGGCTGTGGCAGTTGGGGCACAGGAATCGCACGTTGTGCGGTCGGGAGTCGAAGTGGTTTCCGTCGATGTGATCGACGTGAAATACCAACGGCTCGTCGCACCACACCGGTCCGATTCCGCACCCCTCGCACTTGTGGGGTCGTCCCGACTCGATGAGAGCCCTCCGTAACCGCTTCGGAGCCTGGCGGTTCGAAGCGACGGGTTTGAGCGTCAGAATCTCGTCCCAGCGGAGGCGATTCTTCGGGGGACGACCTTTCTGCGGGTTCTCTCCGGTGAAGTGCGAGGTGTCGATTCCGAGTCGTTTGACCCTTCTGGAGATGTGCGCGTGCGTGCCGCCGTCGGGTCTTCCGCCCATCAGTCGTATCGCAGCGGAGAGGTTGGCTGACAACCGAACGGCCTCCTCGAGCATCTCTTTCGTGTACTTGACCGGTCTCACCATTGCGCCCCTCGAATCGAAAGTGTGTTCGAACGAAGTGAAGGTAACGCTCGGGTCCGACAAGTTTCGCTGCTCGAGCACGCCGCCGCTCGCTCGTCAAGATAGTAACGATTAGATAACAATAAACGTGAGGGTTTCCTCGGGTTCGTGGACGTCCTCGCACCGGCCCAGCCAGCGCGGACGACACCTACTCGCGGGTTACCTTCGCCGTTACTGTGAGACAAATCACTGGTCAGGGCACCGCGCGACACTCTTCGCGAAACAAAACATGAGGAATTCCTCATGATTCTGTGTCAATCTGGGCCACGCACGTAAGAGCAGATGAGAGCCCATGCAACACGCCAACGACGGCGAGTGCTTCCAAAGGATTCACGCCTCGACCGCAGGGGTGTTCAGGAGAGGAACAACACGCGTGACGATCGACGAGACCACACCAGCCGACAACGGACGGAACTCGAAGGCATCACGACGCACAAACGAACGGGGGGTCACCACTTCGCGGTCCGGCGCACTGGTCGACAAGATTCTCGCCGGTGAGCCCTACGCTCTCGCGTTCGGTGGTCAGGGTGCTCCCTGGCTCAGCTCGCTCGACGAACTCAGCCGTGACAACGGCCTCGAGCCGGTCCTGACGGACCTGGTCAACGCCGCCGCAGCAGCCCTCGCTCCGGTCGCCCACGACCTGGTGGTCGTGCGCCCCGCCGGTTTCGACCCCGTCGCATGGATCCTCGAGCAGGACGTCGCTGACGAGGACGAGCAGCCGGCCGCGGGCCCGTCCGCCGCCACACTGACTTCCGCCGCGGTGTCCCTCCCCGGCGTGTTCCTCACCCAGGTCGCCGCCCTGCGCGCCCTGGCCAACCAGGGTCTCGACGTGTCCGCGCACGCGTCGACCGCCGCGATCGGCCACTCCCAGGGTGTGCTGTCGGTCGAGGCCGTCGCTGCCGGTGGCCGCAAGGACGCCGAGATCCTCGCGATCGCGCAGCTCATCGGTGCTGCCGCGACCCTCGTCGGCCGCCGCCGCGGCCTCATCTCCGGTGCCGAGCGTTTCCCGATGCTTGCCGTCGCGGGTGTCGATCCCGAGCGTCTGCGCGCCATCGTCGCCGACGTGTTCGAGGGCCAGGACCCCGAGCGCAGCGCTGTCGTGGCGATCCGCAACGGCCGCCGTCGCGTCGTGCTGTCCGGTCCGCCGGCCGCGCTCGCACGCGTCCAGCAGCGCTGCGAGGAGATCTCCGCCGCGGAGACCCGCGAGCGCGAGTCGAAGAAGCGCGGCGGTGCCGTGTTCGACCCGACCTTCGAGCCGGTTTCCGCCGAGGTCGGCTTCCATCACCCGGCCCTCGCGGACGCGGTCGAGCAGGTCGCCGACTGGGCGTCGCGCTGCGACCTCGACGTCGAGCTCGCCCGTTCCCTCGCTCAGGCGATCCTCGTCGACCCGGTCGACTGGGTCGACCTCGTCGACGGTGCCGTCGCCTCCGGTGCCTCGTGGATCCTCGACCTCGGCCCCGGTGAGCTCCTCACCCGCATGACCTCCGCCGGTCTGCGCGGCCAGGGCGTCGGCATCATCGCCGCCGCAACCCGCGGTGGCCAGCGCAACCTGCTCACCCCGGGCGCCGAGCCCGAGGTGCCGCGCGCGTGGACCGAGTTCGCGCCCAAGCCTGTCGCTCTGCCCGACGGCCGCCTCGGTGTCGAGACCGCGTTCACCCGCCTGACCGGCCGTTCGCCGATCCTGCTCGCGGGCATGACCCCGACGACGGTGGATCCGAAGATCGTCGCTGCCGCCGCGAACGCCGGCCACTGGGCCGAGCTCGCCGGTGGTGGCCAGGTCACCGAGCAGATCTTCGCCGACCACGTCGAGGAGCTGAAGGAGCTGCTCGAGCCGGGTCGCGCCGTGCAGTTCAACTCGATGTTCCTCGACCCGTACCTGTGGAAGCTCCACGTGGGCGGCAAGCGTCTCGTGCCGAAGGCCCGCGCTGCGGGCGCGCCGTTCGACGGCGTCGTCGTCACCGCCGGTATCCCGGAGCTCGAGGAAGCGGTCTCGATCATCGAGGAGCTCACCGAGGCCGGCATCAGCCACGTCGCGTTCAAGCCGGGCACCGTCGCGCAGATCCGCTCGGTGATCCGCATCGCGAACGAGGTCCCCGACTACCCGGTCATCGTCCACATCGAGGGCGGCCGCGCCGGTGGTCACCACTCGTGGGAGGACCTCGACGACCTGCTGCTCGACACCTACGCCGAGCTGCGCACCCGCCCGAACCTGGTGCTGTGCGTCGGCGGTGGCATCGGCACCCCGGAGCGGGCCGCCGACTACCTGACCGGCCGCTGGTCCACCGAGTACGGCTTCCCGGCGATGCCGCTCGACGGCATCCTCGTCGGCACCGCCGCGATGGCGACCCTCGAGGCGACCACCGCTCCCGAGGTCAAGCAGCTGCTCGTCGACACCCCCGGCACCCCCGACTGGGTCGGTGCGGGCACCGCGTCCGGCGGTATGGCCTCGGGCCGCAGCCAGCTCGGCGCCGACATCCACGAGATCGACAACGCCGCATCGCGTACCGGCCGCCTGCTCGACGAGGTCGCCGGTGACGCCGACGCCGTCGCCGCCCGCCGCGACGAGATCATCGCCGCGCTGGACGTCACCGCGAAGCCGTACTTCGGTGACGTCGCCGAGATGACCTACCTGCAGTGGCTCACCCGCTACCTGGAGCTCGCGGTCGGCACCGATTCCGCGTGCGAGTTCGACTGCGGCACCGACCTGGGCGACGCCGTCGCCGAGGCCCACACCAGCCCGTGGCTGGACGTGTCGTGGCGTGAGCGTTTCCGCGAGATGCTGCAGCGTGCCGAGGCCCGCCTGCATCCGGTCGACCGCGGCCCGATCCCGACGCTGTTCGACGACGACGCCGTACTCGAGCGGCCCTACGCGGCGCTCAAGGCGCTGACCGGGCAGTACCCGGACGCCGGTGACGTCGTGCTGCACCCGGCGGACGTGCCGTTCTTCATCTCCCTGTGCCGCACCCCGGGCAAGCCGGTGAACTTCGTGCCGGTCGTCGACCAGGACGTGCGTCGCTGGTGGCGGTCCGACTCGCTGTGGCAGGCGCACGACCCGCGCTACACCGCCGACCAGGTCTGCGTCATCCCGGGCACCGTCGCCGTCGCGGGCATCACCCGCGCCGACGAGCCCGTCGGTGAGCTGCTCGACCGCTTCGAGAAGGCCACCGTCGACGAGCTGCTCGCCGCCGGCGCCGAGCCGGTGCAGGTCGTCGCGCGTCGTCACCAGGACCGCGCCGCCGGGCTGCTCGACGCCGTGTTGTCCGCTCCGGACGTCGCGTGGGCCGGGCGCCAGACCCTCAACCCGGTCCACCGTCTCGGTGATGTCGCCGAGTGGACCGTCGAGGCCGACGGCGCCGCCGTTCACGCCCCGACCGGTGCGACCCTGAGCGTCCTCGACGACGAGCACGTCGGCCTGCGCGTGCCGCTGCTGCGCGACAAGGCCGTCGAGATCCGCATCACCGTCCCGGCCTCCGTCCGCACCGGCGGTGCGCCGGTCGTCACCGAGGAGGACGCCGCCGCGTCGATGTCCGCGCTGCTCGGTGTCGCCGCCGGGCAGGAACTGCCCGCTGTGAAGAAGGGCGCCGCCCGCATCACCCTCGGCTGGCTGCCCGAGAAGATCGCCGACCACGCCGGTGTCACCGGCGCCGGCCTGCCCGCCAACCTGACCACCGGCCCGAACGGTGTGCCCGACGTGCTCGTCGGTGCGTGCTGGCCCGCGGTTTTCGCCGCGCTCGGCGCGTCCAAGACCGACGACAACCTCTCGGTCATCGAGGGCATGCTCGATCTGGTCCACCTCGACCACGCCATCGACGTCAAGAACGGTCTGCCGACCGATCCCGCGATCCTCGGTGTCAAGGCGCAGGTCACCGACGTCGCCGACACCGACCTCGGTCGTGTCGTCGAGGTGCGTGTCGACATCGCAGCCGACAACGGTGACGGCTCCGGCGACAACGTCGTCGCGCAGCTGATCGAGCGGTTCGCGATCCGCGGCCGCACCGGCACCGTCGAACTCGCCGACCCGGTCCGCGCCGGTGGATCGCTGTCGGAGGACGCCGCGGACACCCCGCGTCGCCGCCGCCGCGATGCCGTGATCGTCGCCCCGACCGACATGAGCGCGTTCGCTCGCGTCTCGGGCGACCACAACCCGATCCACACCTCGGACAACGCCGCGCTGCTCGCCGGCCTGGGCTCGCCGATCGTGCACGGCATGTGGCTGTCGGCCGCCGCCCAGCAGGTCGTGACCGCGATCGAGGCCGACGCGAAGCTGCCGGTCCGCCGCCTGACCGCCTGGACCGCCCGGTTCCTCGGCATGGTCCGTCCGGGCGCGCAGATCGACGTGCGCGTCGACCGCGTCGGCACCGACAAGGGCGCCGAGATCATCGAGGTCGGCTGCCGCGTCGACGGCGACCTGGTGATGGTCGCGACCGGCCGCACCGCCGCCCCGAAGACCGTCTACGCGTTCCCCGGCCAGGGCATCCAGCGTCCCGGCATGGGCCTCGACGCCCGCGCCCGCAGCAAGGCCGCCCGCGAGATCTGGGACCGCGCCGACAAGCACACCCGCAAGGCGCTGGGCTTCTCGATCCTGGCCGTCGTGCGCGACAACCCGACCGTGCTCAAGGCCCGCGGCGTCACCCACAAGCACCCGGACGGCGTGCTGCACCTGACGCAGTTCACCCAGGTCGCCATGGCGACCCTCGGTGTCGCGCAGATCGCCGAACTCCGCGAGGCCGGCGCGTTCGTCGAGGGCTCGTTCCTCGCGGGCCACTCGGTCGGTGAGTACAACGCGCTCGCCGCGGTCGCCGGTGTGCTGCCGCTCGAGGCGGTGCTCGAGGTCGTGTTCCAGCGCGGCTCGGCGATGCACGCCCTCGTCCCGCGTGACGAGCACGGCCGCTCGAACTACCGCATGGCCGCGATCCGGCCGTCGCAGTTCGGTGTCGCCGACGAGGACCTGCAGGACTTCGTGGCGGGTGTCGCCGCGGAGGCCGGCGAGTTCCTGGAGATCGTGAACCTGAACCTGCGCGGCTCCCAGTACGCCATCGCGGGCACGGTCGCGGGTCTCGAGGCCCTGGAGTCCGTGATCGAGCGCAAGGTCGCCGAGTTCGGCGGCAAGCGCGCGTTCATCCTGGTCCCCGGTATCGACGTGCCGTTCCACTCGACCGTCCTGCGCGGCGGCGTGGACGACTTCCGCGAGCGTCTGCTGCACCTGCTCCCGGAGCAGATCGACCCGAACATCCTCATCGGCCGCTACATCCCGAACCTCGTGCCCAAGCCGTTCAACCTGGGCCGCGAGTTCATCCAGGAGATCGCCGATCTGGTTCCCTCCGAGCCCCTCGCCGAGGTCCTCGCGGACTTCGACGCCTGGGCCGCGAAGCCGGTCGAGCTGACCCGCGTCGTGCTCGCCGAGCTCCTTGCGTGGCAGTTCGCGTCGCCGGTCCGCTGGATCGAGACGCAGGACCTGCTGTTCGCCCCCGAGGAGGACGGTGGCCTCGGTGTCGAGCGGTTCGTCGAGGTCGGCCTCGGTGCCGCCCCGACCGTCGCGAACCTGGCGTCGCAGACCCTGAAGCTGCCCGGCCGCTTCGGTGAGCCCGTCGAGGTGCTCAACATCGAGCGTGAGGCGTCGATCGTGTACTCGACCGACGTCGATCCGGCCCCGGTCGAGGACGACGAGCCCGCTGCTCCGGCAGCGGAGGCGGCCCCCGCGGCCGCCGCGGCTCCCGCCCCGGCAGCGGCTCCGGCCGCCGCACCGGCCGGTGGACCGCGTCCCGACGACATCGCGTTCAAGGCCGCCGACGCCACCAAGGTGCTCATCGCGCTGTGGACGAAGCTGCGTCCGGACCAGATCGGCCCCGCCGACACCATCGAGGCGCTGTGCGACGGCGTGTCCTCGCGCCGCAACCAGCTGCTCGTCGACCTCGGCTCCGAGCTGTCGCTCGGCGCGATCGACGGTGCCGCGGACGCCGACATGGGCGCGCTGGCAGCCACCGTCGACCGTCTGGCCCGCACCTACCGCCCCTTCGGCCCGGTGCTGACCGACTCGATCAACGACCACCTGCGCAAGGTGTTCGGACCGTCCGGCAAGCGCCCGGCCTACATCGCCGAGCGCGTCACCAAGGTATGGGGCCTGGGCGAAGGCTGGACCCAGCACGTGACCGCCGAGGTCGCACTCGGCAGCCGTGACGGCGCCTCCATCCGTGGCGGCGACCTGGGCGGCCTGTCGCAGGGCGCCCTCTCCGACGCCGCCGCCGTCGACACCCTGATCGACGCCGCCGTGCAGTCCGTCGCCGGCCGCCGCGGTATCGCGGTGTCCATGCCGGCCGCTGGTGGCGGCGGGGGAGCGACCGTCGACGCCGCTGCTCTCGGCGAGTTCGCCGAGCAGATCACCGGCCGTGACGGTGTGCTCGCCAACGCCGCGCGCCTCGTGCTCGAGCAGCTCGGCCTGGCCGAGCAGACCTCGGGTCTGGCCGACAAGGCGGACAGCGAACTGGTCGATCTGGTCTCCGCGGAGCTCGGCTCCGACTGGCCGCGTCAGGTCGCCCCGGCGTTCGACGCCCGCAAGGCCGTGCTGATCGACGACCGCTGGGCCACCGCCCGCGAGGACCTGGCCCGCGTGTGGCTGGGTGCGGAGATCGAGGTCGAGCGGTTCGCCGGTGCCGGCGCGACCGTCGCCGCGCACGCCACCTTCTGGCAGCGCAAGGCCACCGAGGCCGGCCGCACCGTGCTCGCCGAGACCTTCGGCCGCATCGCGACCGTCGCCGCGGAGGTCACCGACGCCGAATACACGAACGAGGTCGCGGTCGTGACCGGCGCCAGCAAGGGCGGCATCGGCGCAGCCGTCGCCGCGAAGCTGCTCGGTGGTGGTGCGACCGTGGTCGTGACCACGTCCAGCCTCAACGACAGCCGCCTCGGCTTCTACAAGGAGCTGTACGCGAAGAGCGCACGGGCCGGCGCGGCGCTGTGGGTGGTCCCGGCGAACATGGCGTCCTACGCGGACGTCGACGCCCTCATCGAGTGGATCGGTACCGAGACCGTGGAGAACGCGGGCGGCGCCAAGAAGCTGATCAAGGACGCGCTGACCCCGACGCTGCTGTTCCCGTTCGCCGCGCCGCGCGTGGCCGGTTCCCTCGCCGACGCGGGTGCCCGCGCCGAGATGGAGATGCGGGTGCTGCTGTGGTCGGTGGAGCGGCTCATCGCCGGTCTCGCCGCGATCGGCAACGACCGCGACGTCGACACCCACCTGCATGTGGTGCTGCCCGGTTCCCCGAACCGCGGCAAGTTCGGTGGCGACGGTGCCTATGGTGAGGCCAAGGCCGCGCTCGACGCGGTCGTCAACCGCTGGAACGCCGAGCGCACGTGGGCCGAGCGCGTCACCCTCGCGCACGCTCTCATCGGCTGGGTGCGCGGCACCGGCCTGATGGGCGGCAACGACCCGCTGGTCGAGGCCGTCGAGGCGGCCGGTGTGCGCACCTGGTCGACGCAGGAGATGGCCACCGAGCTGCTGAAGCTGGTCGGCCCGGAGGCCCGCCGCCTCGCCGCCGACAAGCCGCTGGTCGCGGACCTGACCGGTGGACTGTCCGAGGCGGACGTCGACCTGCCGGCCCTCGCGAAGCAGGCCCAGGACGTGGCCGAGGCCACCGAGACCGAGGACGAGGACGAGTCGGGCACCATCGCGGCCCTGCCGTCCGCGCCGCGACTCGACGTCGACCTGCCCGTCCCGGCCTGGGAGAAGCTCGACGTCGACCCGGCCGACCTGGTCGTGATCGTCGGCGCCGGCGAGCTCGGCCCGTACGGTTCGGCCCGCACCCGCTTCGAGATGGAGGTCGACGAGGAACTGTCGGCCGCCGGTGTGCTCGAGCTGGCCTGGGTGACCGGCCTGGTGGAGTGGGAGAACGACCCGAAGCCCGGCTTCTACGACACCGAGACCGGTGAACTGGTGCCGGAGGCGGAGATCGCCGACCGCTACCACGACGCGGTGGTCGAGCGCTGCGGCATCCGCCGCTACGCCGACGACGGCGCCATGGTCGACAACACCGCACCGCTGCTGACCTCGGTGTTCCTCGACAAGGACCTGTCCTTCGTCGTCGGTTCCGAGGCCGAGGCCCGCGCGTTCGTCGATGCCGACCCGGAGAACACGGTCGCGTCCGTGGACGCCGAGTCCGGCGACTGGACGGTCACCCGCAAGGCCGGCACCGAGATCCGCGTGCCGCGCAAGGCGAAGCTGACCCGCACGGTCGGCGGCCAGATCCCCACCGGATTCGACGTCACCAAGTGGGGCATCCCCGCGGACATGGCGGAGTCGGTGGACCGGGTCGGCCTGTGGAACATCGTCACCACCGTCGACGCGTTCCTCACCGGTGGCTTCACCCCGTCGGAACTGCTGCGCTGGGTGCACCCGTCGCTGGTGGCGAACACGCAGGGCACCGGCATGGGCGGCATGTCCTCGATGCGGTCGCTGTACATCGACACGCTGCTCGGCGAGTCCCGCGCGAACGACATCCTGCAGGAAGCCCTGCCGAACGTCATCGCCGCGCACGTCGTGCAGTCCTACGTCGGCGGCTACGGCGCGATGGTGCACCCGGTCGCGGCGTGCGCCACGGCCGCGGTGTCCGTCGAGGAGGGCGTCGACAAGATCAAGCTGGGCAAGGCGCAGTTGGTCGTCGCCGGCGGCTTCGACGACCTGGGCATCGAGGGCATCGTCGGCTTCGGCGACATGTCCGCGACCGCCAAGTCGGAGGACATGACCGCCAAGGGCATCAGCGACAACCGGTTCTCGCGGGCCAACGACCGCCGTCGCGGTGGGTTCGTCGAGTCGGCCGGTGGTGGCACGGTGCTGCTGGCGCGCGGTGACCTGGCGCTGGAGATGGGCCTGCCGGTTCTCGGTGTGGTCGCCTGGGCGGGATCCTTCGCCGACGGCGTGCACACCTCGATCCCGGCTCCGGGTATCGGTGCTCTCGGCGCCGGTCGCGGTGGGCTCGAGTCCGGCCTGGCCCGGGAGCTGCGCAAGCTCGGTGTCACCGCCGACGACATTGCCGTGATCTCCAAGCACGACACGTCGACCGCGGCGAACGACCCGAACGAGGCCGAGCTGCACGAACGTCTGGCCGGTGCGCTGGGCCGCAGCGAGGGCAACCCGCTGTTCGTGGTGTCCCAGAAGAGCCTGACCGGTCACGCCAAGGGTGGCGCGGCAGCGTTCCAGCTGATCGGCCTGTGCCAGGTCCTCAGCCAGGGCGTCGTCCCGCCGAACCGCAGCCTGGACTGCGTCGACGACAAGATGGCTCAGTTCGAGCACCTGGTGTGGGCACGGACCCCGATCCGGTTCGGCGAGCAGTACGCGCTCAAGGCCGGTCTGCTGACCAGCCTCGGGTTCGGGCACGTGTCCGGCCTGATCGCGGTGGTGCACCCGCAGGCGTTCGTCGAGGCGATCCCCGCCGAGCGGCGCGAGGCCTACCTCGCGCAGGCGCAGCAGCGCACGGTCGCCGGCAAGCGCCGCCTGGCCGACGCGATGACCGGTGGTGCCGCGCTGTACCAGCGTCCGGCTGATCGTCGCCTCGGCGGCGACGGGGTTCCGGCGGCGGCGTCGCGTCAGCTCGAGGCGGACGTGCTGCTCAGCGCGGACGCGCGTCTCGGCGACGACGACGTGTACCGCTCGGGTCTGCCCGGCTGCAAGTAGGAAACGAGTAGCGCCGGATGGGAGTTGCGGGTGTCGGGTTCGACCTGGTCTCGGTGACGGAGTTCGAGGAGCAGCTGGGTCGTCCCGGCACCACGATGCTCACGAGCTTCACGCCGGGGGAGCGTCGCGACGCGAACACCCGCAGCTCCCGTCCGGGACGCCACTTCGCAGCCCGGTGGGCGGCCAAGGAAGCGCTGATCAAGGCATGGTCGGCGTCACTGTTCGGTCACCCACCGGTGCTGCCGGAGGGCATCCACCGCGACATCGAGGTGGTCTCGGATGCGTGGGGCAGGCCCGGTATCCGGTTGCACGGTGCCGTCGCCGAGCATCTGGCGGGCATGAGCATCCACGTCTCGCTCACCCACGACGGTGACATGGCCGGAGCGTTCGTCGTTCTCGAGGAGGCACCGGATGCGTAGATCCGGTCGACCGGTTCAAGCCGGGGAGGTTGCAGCCTCCTCGGCTTCACTCGTTTCCGGGGCCGTGCCCGATTCGGGGACCGTGTCCGCGTCGGCGGCCTCGCCCTTCTCGCGGCTGCCGTCCCCGTCGCCGGTTCCGGCTTCCTCCGCGCGGGCCTGCAGCCGCTTGCGCTTCTTCGCCCGGGCCCTCGAGTCCTGTTCGGCGACCTGCAAGTATGCGACCATCAGCCGTTTCAGTTCGACGACCGCGTCGGCGTGGGTCTGATCGTCCTGCACGGAGAAGTTCAGCATCGAGTAGACGACGTGGACGAGGACTTCGGCCATCAGCTTGCGGCGCGGCCTCGGTGTGTCGGGCGTGAGCGGTGCGAGCATCCGCTCGACCTGCTCGGCGAACTTGCGTTCGTGAATGGCCCCGGTCGCGCGGGTCGACGGGGTCGACTGCATCGCCAGCCACACCTCGCGGCGGGACGGATCGGTGGTCCACAGCCCGGCCATGTGGTCGACGAAGCTGTTGAGGAACCGCAGCCAGTCGACCGACGGGATCTTGCCGTTGAACTGGGCCAGTTCCTCCTGCACACCCACGAGGTCCTGGCGGTTCAGTTCACAGACGATGACGTACTTGTTCGCGAAGAACTGGTAGAGCGTGCCGATCGGCACGTCCGCGCGGGACGCGACCTCTTCGCAGGTGAACGATTCGAATCCGACCTCGGTGAGCAGCTCGCGGGACGCGGCGAGCAGGGCATCGAACTTGCGCCGGCTGCGTTCCTGCGTCGGTCGCCGCCGCGGCACGAGTTCTTGTGGCGCTGTTTGTACTTCCAACGCCGGATCGATCCGGCGCGGTGCTTTGCGCACGTTCGTTGCAGACTCCACGCGCCCCAGGCTAGCCGCAGTGCGCGGGAATGCCGAGAGATTGCCGTGAGGGCGAGTCGCAGCAAACACGGCCGAGCGTGCTCACGGTGCTCATGCGGCGAGGGTGAACTGCATGACGTCGATATGTCCGGTTCGGAAATGCTCGGCCGATCCGCGCAGGTATTTCATGAAGCGTTCGTACATTTCCTCGGAGGACAGCGCGACTGCTTCGGCGCGCCGGTCCGCCAGCGCCGCGGCCCAGTGCTCGAGCGTGCGGACGTAGTGCGGGCCGAGCGGATGGACGCGTTCGACGCGGAACCCGGCGCGTTCGGCGCCCGCCACGACCACCTCGGGCTGCGGAAGCTGCCCGCCGGGGAAGATCTCGCGCTTGATGAACAGGTGGAACAGGGCGTTCTCGCGGGTCACGGGGATGCCGCGGGACTTCAGCGTCGCGAGGGTGTGCCCGATGATGGTGTGCAGCAGCATCCGCCCACCCGGGGGCAGCATCCGGTGACACCGCTCGAAGAACTCGTCGTAGCGTTCCCGGCGGAAATGCTCGAACGCTCCGATGCTCACGATGCGGTCGGCGGTGCCGGTGTACTCCTCCCAGCCCTGCAACAGGACCCGCGCGGTCCGCGGACCGGGCAGCCGGGCGGCCTCGGCCGCGACGTGCTCGTACTGGTTGCGGCTCAGGGTCAGGCCGACGACGTCGACGTCGTAGTGGGTGACCGCGCGGAACATCGTCGATCCCCAGCCGCAGCCGATGTCGAGCAGCGTCATGCCGGGCTGCAGGTCGCATTTGCCGAGGGCCAGGTCGATCTTGGCGAGCTGGGCCTCCTCGAGCGTCATGTCGTCCCGTTCGAAGTACGCGCAGCTGTAGGTCATCGACGGGTCGAGGAACAGGGCGAAGAACTCGTCGGACAGGTCGTAGTGGGATTGGACCTGCTTGTAGAAGGGTGACAGTTCGGTGGGCATCGCAGTGCCTTTCCGTCCACGGGCCGGAACTGGTTCGACGGTGGCCCGGATGTCGAGAAACAACGCTACGCGGTCGGCGCGCCGTGCGGCACCGGAACGGCAGAGGGCGGCACACGATCCTACGATTGCGAGGGGAACCGAACAGGACGAGCACCGGTGCCCGATCGTGAGACCTTCGTCCGACACATCGAGGAGGCGTGTGAGCGTGACCGACACCGACACCCTGCAGCGGATCCGCGACCGGATCCGGGCCGCGATGCCCACCGCCCGAACCGAACTCGCGACCCTGGTCGCCTTCCGTTCGGTCGCGGACCCGCGACAGTTCCCCGCGGAGGAGTGCCTCGCCGCCGCCCGCTGGGTACGGGACGCCTTCGCCGCCGCCGGTATCGAGCACATCGAACTCGTCGAGACGTCCGACGGTTGCCCCGCCGTCGTCGGACACAGTCCGGCCCCGGCCGGAGCTCCCACGGTTCTGCTCTACAGCCACTACGACATTCAGCCTCCGGGTAACGAAAGCCTGTGGCTCACGCCGCCTTTCGATCTCACCGAACGGGACGGTCGCTGGTACGGCCGGGGCGCCGCGGACTGCAAGGGCAACATCGTGATGCACCTGCTCGCGCTGCGCGCGGCCCTCGCCGACGGGCCCCTGCCGGTGGGCGTGCGGATCGTCGTCGAAGGGTCCGAGGAGATGGGCGGGGCCGGGCTCGAACACCTCGTCGCGGAGCGCCCCGACCTGTTCGCCGCCGACCTGATCGTGATCGGCGACTGCGGCAACGCGGAAGTCGGCCGGCCCACCGTCACGACGTCGCTGCGCGGTATCGCGAACGTCGTCGTCCATGTGGAAACCCTTGCCGGGGAAGTGCATTCCGGGCAGTACGGTGGCGCCGCCCCCGATGCGCTCGCCGCCCTCGTCCGGTTGCTGAACACCCTGCGCGACGAACACGGCAACACCGTCGTCGACGGCCTCGACACCCTCGGGCAGTGGGACGGGGTGCCCTATCCCGAAGACCGGTTCCGCGCCGACGCCGGTGTGCTCGACGGGGTGTCGCTGCTGTCGACCGGCACCGTCGCCGACGCCGTGTGGGCGCGGCCGGCGTTGACCGTGCTCGGCATCGACGCACCGCCCGTCGTCGGCTCGGTGGCGGCGATCGCGCCCCGCGCCTCGGCGCGGCTGAACCTGCGGGTGCCACCGGGTCTGGACCCGCTGGTCGCGCAGAACGCCCTCGTCGCCCACCTCGAAGCGCACGTGCCGTGGGGTGCGCACCTGCGCATCGAGCGCGAAGCCCTCGGCGAACCGTTCCGCGCGGCCACCGACGGCCCCGGATACGCCGCCCTACGCGCGGCGCTCGCGGCCGCGTACGGGCGCGAGGTCGGAACCGCCGGCCAGGGCGGCTCGATCCCGCTGTGCACGGCCCTGCAGCGGGCCGTGCCGGGAGCGGAGATCGCGCTGATCGGTGTCGAGGAGCCGCGGTGCGTCATCCACGCTCCGAACGAGAGCGTGGATCCGACGGAGATCGAGAACCTCGCCGTCGCGGAGGCGCTGCTCCTGCGGTCCCTGGCCGAGCGGTCCGCGAGCTAGACCGACAGGTCGCGACGCAACTTCGCGACGTGCCCGGTGGCGCGCACGTTGTACTGCGCCACCTCGATCTTCCCCTCCTCGTCGACGAGGAAGGTCGAGCGGATCACGCCGGTCACGGTCTTGCCGTACATCTTCTTCTCGCCGAACGCGCCCCACGCCGTGAGCGTGGTCTTCTCCGGATCGGAGAGCAGCGGGAAGGTCAGCTCCTCCTTGTCGCGGAACTTCGCGAGCTTGGCGGGCTTGTCGGGGGAGATCCCGACGACGTCGAGCCCGGCGTCGTTCAGTTCGGCGAGGTTGTCGCGGAAGTCGCATGCCTGCTTCGTGCAGCCGGGCGTGCTCGCGGCGGGGTAGAAGTACACGATCACCTTGCGGCCGCGGTAGTCCGACAACGACACCTCGTTGCCGTCGGCGTCGAGGAGGGTGAACTCGGGCGCGGGGTCGCCGGGGGCGAGTCTGCTGTTATCCGTCACGTCCGCCACGGTAGTGGACCGCGCGTCCACTACCGTGGTCGCAGCACACACAGCGACTCCTGGAGGATCACGTGCGTAGGGACACCGAGGCCATCGAGCGGGACATCGAGAACGCCCGCAACCAGCTCGCGAGCACGCTCGACGAATTGAGTGCGCGGACCAATCCGAAGACTCTTGTTGCCAACACCAAGCAGACGCTCGTCGCCAAGGTGAATCAGCCGAACGTCAAGTACGCCGTCATCGCGGTCGGCGTCGTCGTGGGCGCTCTGGTTCTGCGCAGACTGCTGCGCTGACGATCCGTCGATCCGAGGGCACCGTCGTCCGTTCACGGACGGCGGTGCCCTCGTCTTTGCGTCGGTCGCTGTGACATATCACTTTCTTGCGACTTCGATCTTGGCGTGGTTCACATCTCGGCGTGGTTCACTGAGAAGACGTCGATCGTCTCGTCTTCGAAGGGGTGACGGTCATGCGGACTGCGCAGCATGTTGCACGACTCGTCCTGGTCGCGATCCTCGCCGCGAGCGTCGCGCTGGCTACGGGGTCCGCCGCCTCCGCCGGTCGCATCGGCATCGCGCCCCCGGGCGGGCCCCCGGTGGCCGCGCTGGCGCCCTCGGACGGAGCCGTGGTCGGTATCGCGCAGCCGGTGACCGTCCGCTTCGGCGCCACGGTGACCGATCGGGCCGCCGCCGAACGATCCGTCGCGGTCATCCCGTCCGTGCCCGTCGCCGGCGCCTTCCGGTGGCGCGACGACCGTCACCTCGAGTGGGTTCCGGACCGATTCTGGCCGGGCCACACCGCTGTCACCGTCCTGGCCGGCGGCACCCGGACGCAGTTCCGGACCGGCGACGAATTCGTCGCGGTTGCGAACCTGTCCACGCACCAGTTCACCGTGTCCCTGAACGGGGAGATCGTCCGGACCATGCCGGCGTCGATGGGCAAGCCCGGATACGAGACGCCGACCGGGACCTTCCCGGTGCTCGAGAAGTTCCGGAACCTGGTGATGGACTCGTCGACCTACGGTGTTCCGATCGACGACCCCGAGGGGTACCGCATCGACACCGAATACGCGGTCCGTCTGACGTGGGGCGGAATCTTCGTGCACGCCGCACCGTGGTCGGTGGATTCGCAGGGCTACGCGAACGTCAGCCACGGCTGCATCAACCTCAGCACCGAGAACGCGCGGTGGTACTTCGAGAACGTGAAGATCGGGGACCCGGTCGTCATCGAGTGGTGAGACCCGGAGAACGAAGAAGGCCCGCACCGAATTCGGTGCGGGCCTTCTGTTGTGCGCCATCAGGGACTCGAACCCCGAACCCGCTGATTAAGAGTCAGCTGCTCTGCCAATTGAGCTAATGGCGCTTGGCGGTTTGTCTCCGGGCCGTTGTCCCGGCGACGAAGAGAAGATTACACACTCCGCTGTACGGCGCCAAATCGCCTGGTCAACGGCGATTTCCTCGATGTCTGCGGGTAACGCGAGTGGGTGGCGGGGCGATTGGTATTCGAACGTTATTCGTCGTCGAGGTTTCAGATTTGGTCTCGGTCTTCACCGGCTGGCATCATCGATGAGACACGCATTGACGTGCAGTTTTGCGGCCTGGGGGAGGTCCGGAATCGGAGGGTTGAGAGTGATCGAGAAGAGTGTGCGGACGCCGCGGCGCCGCTCCCGGCGTACGACCGTGGCGGTGTTGGGGGCGGTACTGGTCGGTGTCATGACCTTCGTCACTGCATGTGCCGGCGGTTCGGCCGGCGGTGCCGACGAGGTCCCCATCGATTCGAATCCCCTCGCCGCACTCATCAAGCCCACGGTGTCCTCCAGCGTCGTCGACGGCGGTGTCGGCTTCTCGCCGATCGATCCGGTGACCGTCTCGGTCGTCAACGGCAAGCTCGATTCCGTCACGCTCCGCAATCCCGACGGGGCGTCGGTCGCCGGCGTGCTCGCGCCGGACGGCACCACCTGGGCGAACTCCGAACCGCTGGGCTACAACCGCAAGTACACGCTCGAGACGGTCGCGTACGGGCTCGGCGGGGCGACCACGTCCGTCGCGACATTCACCACGAGCGCGCCCGGCAACCTCACCCAGCCCTACGTGCTGCCCGGTGAAGGCTCGGTCGTCGGTATCGGCCAGCCCGTCGCGGTGCAGTTCGACGAGAACATCCCGGACCGGCGCGCGGCCGAGGCGGCCATCACCATCGTCACGAATCCGCCCGTCGAGGGTGCGTTCTACTGGCTCAGCAATCGTGAGGTGCGGTGGCGGCCGGAGAACTACTGGACGCCGGGCACGACCGTGACCGTGGACGTGAAGGCGTACGGCAAGGACCTCGGTGACGGACTGTTCGGCCAGTCGGACGTGCACTCGTCGTTCACCATCGGCGACGCGGTGATCATCGACGTCGACGACAACACGAAGACCGTCGTGGTCAACCGCAACGGCAGCGCGATCATGTCGATGCCGACGTCGATGGGCAAGGACAGCACCCCCACCCCCAACGGCGTCTACACGATCGGCGACCGCTTCGACCACATGATCATGGATTCGTCCACGTACGGGGTGGCGGCCGACTCGCCGCAGGGTTACCGCACGCCGGTGGACTGGGCGACGCGCATGTCCTACAGCGGCATCTTCTTCCATTCCGCGCCGTGGTCGCTGGGCGATCAGGGAGTGCGCAACGTCAGCCACGGCTGCCTGAACCTCAGCCCGGCGAACGCGAAGTGGATCTTCGACAACACCAAGCGCGGCGACATCGTCATCGTGCGCAACACGGTCGGCGGAGTCCTGGAGGGAACCGAAGGTCTCGGCGACTGGAACATCCCGTGGTCGACGTGGAAGGCGGGCAACGCCAACACCTGACCCCGGGGCACGGGCTGTGCACCCCGACGGAGGGCGACCGGATTCTGGTCGCCCTCCGTCGTCGTAAGGGGGTCAGGAGTGGGTAGAGGCTGTGGGCGCACGGTCCTCGGCCGGGAGGCGCAAAAAGGAAAGGCCCCGACCTTGCGGTCGGGGCCTTTCTTGGGGGTGAGTGACGGGACTCGAACCCGCGACAGCCAGGATCACAACCTGGTGCTCTACCAACTGAACTACACTCACCATTGCATCCGCTATCGGCCGGAGCCGGTTGCGACTGCGATTGAAATACTAGCCTGCTCTACCCGAAAACGACGAATCGCCTGGTCAGGCCGGTCCAAGATCCTTTACGACGCTCGTGATGTCCCCAGACGACGGCCCGGGCGGGGCGACGAACGCGGTGCGCCGGTAGTAGCGCAGCTCCCGGATGGACTCCTTGATGTCGGCGAGCGCGCGGTGCGACAGGCCCTTCGTGGGCTGGCCGAAATAGATGCGGGGGTACCAGCGTCGGCACAGTTCCTTGATCGAGCTGACGTCGACCATGCGGTAGTGCAGGTAGTTGTCGAGTTCCGGCATGTCCCGGGAGATGAACTGCCGGTCGGTGCCGATGGAGTTGCCGGCCAGGGGAGCGGTCCCGGGCTCCGGCACGTGCGCCCGCACGTAGTCGAGGACGAGCTTCTCGGCCTCGGCCAGCGTGACCGTCGAGCGGCGCACCTCTTCGGTCAGCCCCGAGCGCTCGTGCATCTGCTGCACGACGTCCGGCATCGCGGCCAGCGCATCGTCGTCGGCGTGGATCACGATGTCCACGCCCTCGCCGAGCACGTTGAGGTCGCTGTCGGTGACCAGCGCGGCGATTTCGATGAGTTTGTCGCTACCGATACGCAAACCGGTCATTTCACAATCGATCCAAACAAGTTTGTCCTGCACGAGAGTACAGACTAGTCAGCTGCGTCAGCGGGATAAGGTCTGCGGTGTAAACCGACGCCGGCCGTGCTGGTTCGAGGAGGGCTGAACATGACCGTGGATCCGACCCGGTCCGACGAGGCGCTGTCCGCCGCCGAGAAGGCGAAGGCAGCGAAGGCGGCCGCCGAGGAAGCGGCCCGCGTAGCCGCCGAAGCCGCCGCTGCAGCCGAACGCGCCCAACGCGAGGCCGAGGAGGCCGCCGCCGCGGCCGAGGCCGACGCTGCGGCGGGGAAGGCCGAAGCCGGGGCCGAAGCGACCTCGGAGAGTGCGCTCGCCGAGGCAGCCGAACCCGAGGCGGCCGAACCCGCGGGCCCGGCCGCGGAGATCGCCGCCGGTTACGCCTTCTCCGGCGCCGCCCTCGAACTGGGCACCGTCGTGCACGACGGCGTCGTCGCTCCGAACGCCCGGGTCAGGATTCCGCTGGCCATGATGAACCGGCACGGTCTGATCGCCGGCGCGACCGGTACCGGCAAGACCAAGACCCTGCAGGGCATCGCCGAGCAGCTGTCCGCCGCGGGCGTGCCGGTGGTGATGGCCGACGTCAAGGGCGACCTGTCCGGTCTGTCCGCGCGCGGGGAGAGCAGCGACGCGCTCGTCACCCGCGCCGCCGAGACCGGCGATCCGTCGTGGACCCCTGCCGGATTCCCGACGCAGTTCTTCTCGCTCGGCACCGAGGGCATCGGCATCCCGGTGCGCGCGACCGTCACGGCGTTCGGTCCGATCCTGCTGAGCAAGGTGCTCGGCCTGAACACCACCCAGGAATCGACGCTCGGGCTGATCTTCCACTGGGCCGATCAGCGGGGCATGGCGCTGCTCGATCTCAAGGATCTGCGGCAGGTCATCGCGTACCTGACCAGCGACGAGGGCAAGGCCGACCTCAAAGGCATCGGGGGCGTCTCGGCCGCGACCGCGGGCGTCATCCTGCGCGCGATCGTCAACCTCGAGGCCGACGGCGGCGACACGTTCTTCGGTGAACCGGAGTTCGACACCGAGGATCTGCTGCGCATCCTCGGCGGCAACGGGGTGATCAGCTTGTTCGAGCTGGGCGCCCAGGCCGCGCGTCCCGTGCTGTTCTCCACGTTCCTGATGTGGGTGCTCGCCGACCTGTTCCAGACGTTGCCCGAGGAAGGCGATCTGGACAAGCCCAAGCTCGTCTTCATCTTCGACGAGGCCCACCTGCTGTTCGCGGACGCGTCGAAGGCGTTCCTGCAGCAGGTCGAGCAGACCGTCAAGCTCATCCGGTCGAAGGGCGTCGGCGTGTTCTTCTGCACGCAGCTGCCCACCGACATCCCGAACGCGATCCTGTCCCAGCTGGGTGCGCGGGTGCAGCACGCGTTGCGCGCGTTCACGCCCGACGACCAGAAGGCGCTCACCAAGACGGTCCGCACGTACCCGAAGACGGCGTTCTACGACCTGGAGAAGTCGCTGACCTCGCTCGGGACCGGTGAAGCGATCGTCACCGTGCTGTCCGAGAAGGGCGCCCCGACGCCGGTCGCATGGACCCGGATCCGGCCGCCACGGTCGCTGATGGACACCGTCGGCGACGACGCGATCCGCACCGCCGCCCAGGGCCATCCGCTGTTCGCGAAGTACGGGCAGACCATCGATCGCGAATCCGCGTACGAGATGCTGACGGCGAAGGTCGCGGGCGCGCCGAACGTCGATCCGCCGCTGGACGTGCCGCCACTGCCGGACCTGTCCGAAACGATGCCGGCCCCCCGGGACGAGGGGCCGACGATCGTCGAACAGGTGCTGGGCAGCTCCGCGATGAAGAGTTTCCTGCGGTCGGCGGCCTCGGCTGCGGGTCGGGAGATCTCCCGCAGCATCTTCGGCACCGGCCGTAAGCGGCGTTAGCCGCCGAGCTTCTTGTAGAAGGTGCCGACGATCGGGGCGACGATCGCGCGCGGCGTGTAGTTGCCCGCGACCGACATCGCCTTGCTGATCAGGCCGGGCACGATGCGCATGCGGTTCTCGGCGAGCGCGTCGAGCGACACCTTCGCGGTGTGCTCGCTCGAGATCCACAGGAAGTCGGGGACGAGCTTGTCGACGATCGACGCGTCCGCCGGATCGGGGGTCTCGGTGCGCACCGGGCCGGGCGCGAGCAGGGT
>Ga0180218_1000388_pt1 | contig 46019 bp, 40 predicted proteins | sample eDN3rd37CKraftBY_FD_151334 | JGI IMG/M metagenome (GOLD analysis project Ga0180218, IMG submission 151334) | Enriched backyard soil microbial communities from Emeryville, California, USA - eDNA 3rd pass 37_C Kraft BY (version 2) (version 2) | ecosystem: Environmental > Terrestrial > Soil >... | reverse complement strand
AACGCGCACAGCAGGACCAGGAAACCGAGACTCCACAGGACCACCCGACGGAAGATGTCGCCTTCCCTGCCGTTGAGGCCGACTGCCGCGGCCGCGATGGCAAGGTTCTGCGGCGAGACCATCTTGCCCAGGACGCCACCGGAACTGTTCGAGGCGGCCATCAGAACATCCGACAGCCCGGCCTGGTACGCGGCGGTCACCTGAAGCGCGCCGAACAGTGAGTTCGCGGAGGTGTCCGATCCGGTGACGGCCACCCCGAGCCAGCCCAGGATGGGCGACAGCAATGCGAACGCCCCGCCCGCGGCGGCCATGAAGGTGCCGAGCGTGATCGTCTGACCGGACAGATTCATCACGAATGCGAGTGCGAGCACCGCCATGACGGTGAGGATCGCCCAGCGCAATTGGTGCAGCGTCGTCCAGTAGGCCCTGGCCGCTCGTGACACCGACAGTTTGAGTGCGACCATCGTGAGCACACCCGCGAAGAGCATCTGCGTGCCGGGAGTGGTCAGCAGGTTCAGGGTGAATTTCGTCATCGACGACGGATCGCCGTTGACGTCGACCACGTTGAGACCCGGCCAATTCCCTGCGAACGTCGCCGAATCGAGAAGGCTTTTGACCGCGGGGATCTGGCAGATCACGAAGACGCCGATGATGATCCCGTAGGGTGCGTACGCCTTGACGACGTCGGCGCGGGCGTCCTCGACGTTCTGATCTGGCTCGGGAAGGTCCGCACTGCCGCCCGTGCCGCCACTGCGGCCGTGCGGCGGCGGTCCGGTATGCGTGGTGACCGCGGCAGGCTCGGCGACTTCGGTGTACGTGTTGGCGGGTTGCCACACCCGTACCAGCGCGACCACCGCGGCGGCCGATGCCAGCGAAGCCACCACGTCGGCCAGTGGCACCGAGAGGAAGTTCGATGTGGCGTACTGTGCGACGGCGAACACCACGCCACAGACCACTGCCGCAGGCCATACCGCGCGCATGCCGCGGCGCCCGTCGACGATTGCCACGAGCGCCAGCGGGACGAACACCGCGAGGATCGGTGTCTGCCGGCCGACCATCGCACCGAGTGTGTCGAAATCCAATTCGGTGACCTTGCCCAGCGTGATGATCGGCGTGGCCATCGCGCCGAAGGCCACCGGCGCGGTATTGGCGACCAGCGCCAGCACGGCAGCCTTCAAGGGCCGGAAGCCCAGGGCCATCAGCATCACCGACGTGACCGCCACGGGTGTGCCGAAGCCGGCGAGCGCCTCGAGCAAGGCCCCGAACGAGAACGTGATGATGATGGCCTGGATGCGCTGGTCGTCGCTGATGGAGCTGAAGGAGCGCCGTAGCACATCGAAATGGCCTGTCTCGACGGTCATCTGGTAAACCCAGATCGCGTTGATCACGATCCACAGGATCGGAAAGAACCCGAAGGCCGCGCCCTCGGAGGCCGCCAACAGGGACTGTCCTATCGGCATCCCGTAGACGAGTACGGCAACCGCGATGCTGACGGCCAGCGAGATGAGCGATGCCTTCCAAGCCGTCATCTTGAAGACACCGAGCAGTACGAACAGTAGAAGGAGTGGGATGGCGGCAACCGCTGCACTCCAGGCGAGCGAGTTGACGACCGGATCGAGAACCTGCTGGTACACGGCCTACCCCCAGTAGTGGCGTGGATCACAACCAGCTCAGACTACCCACGATCGAGGCCCTCGGTAAACGCTTTCCCGGTGGTGCGTGAGGTGAACAGCGCTCAGCTAACTCGATTGGGGCACACCGTGTCCGACTCGGGACAGCCGCGCCGCGTGACTGCGGCGACGACGCGCGATGACCCCGGCGACGATGAGCGTCACCGCGAAGGGGACGAGGCTGATCGCGACCCCGAACGCGAGATCCGGATCGTCGAGGGTGATGGCATCCCAACTCGGACCCAGGAACTGCGCGGTTATCTGGAACGCCCAGTGGAAACCGATGGTGCTCCACAGATTTCCTGTGACGGCGCGCAGAACTCCGAGGGCGCATGCGAACGTGAAGAACAGCACGACGCGATCGACCGATTCTGCCGCGCCGATCGCCAGGCCCCACAGCGTGAACAGTGTCGCCTGGGCCGGTACGGCCACGGTCGAGGACCAGCGTTCGGCGACGTTGGCGAAGAAGTATCCGCGGAATATCAGTTCCTCGGGCAATGCCTCGTACAGGAAGACCAGGACGGTCAACACCGCGACTCCCGCGACCAGGCGGCCCGGCGAGGCGGCCACCGTCAGATCGGCCCATCCGAGTGCGACGACAACGGAACCGGCCACAGCGGCAGGCACGGCCCAGCACAGCACGCCGAGCGCAAACGGCCGCCACCCGGCACGTACGGACGTGAGTTGCAGCCCGGAGAACGGTGCCCGGTCGAGAAGCCTGCGGGCAGCGAAGATCGCCGGAACTGTCAGCACGGTCGCGCCGACGGCCCGCACGATGTGGGCGGGACGGCTGTACTCCTCGCCGAGGATTGCGCCCACCCCGGCACCGAGCAGCATCCAGATCGCGGTGACCCCGACGAACACCGCGGCGATCCGCACGGCCAGCGGTGGTCGGCCGGCCCCGCTGTCGCGTGGCACAGGCACGGCCGCCACGATACGACAACTCAATGCCCGCCGTGCCAGACCGTCATACTGACAACCGTGACGCCGGCGAAAAAACGGGACATATCACCGAAACGGGGATGGCTGTCGCCGAAGCAGCAACGCGCCTGGATCGCGTTCATGCGGGTGCAACTGCGGATGAGCTACGAGATGAACCGCCAGTTGCAGGCCGATTCGGGGTTGTCGCTGTCGGACTACGACGTGCTGGTGGCTCTGAGCGATGTCGGCGACAAGGGTATGCGGGTGAGTGATCTGGCCGCGCAGATCGGCTGGGAGCGCAGCAGGTTGTCACATCAGTTGCGGCGTATGGAGGAACGCGGCCTCACCGAGCGATGCCCGAGCCGCGAAGACGGCCGCACGAGCATCGTCGTCCTCACCGCGGTCGGGTGGCGCGCGATCCAGGAGGCCGCCCCGGGGCATGTCGACCTGGTGCGCAGCCTGTTCTTCGACCCGCTGCCTGAGAATCTGCTCGCCCCGTTCACCGCCGCGCTCGAGCACATCCACGTCAACCTCAATCACAACAGTTCGCTGCCGCCGGAACCCAGGTAATCGGTGACTCATCACCGCACGTAGCAGCCAACCAGGGCCGAGCGTGGGGCCCCTGCACGCTTTTCCAGTGTGATTCGTGCACAAGACCCACGGTGGGCACGAGTTCCTGCCCACCAGGGAATAGGTGACATATCACCTATGTTGCAGCGGGTGACCGTACGAACCACAGGAAGGCACCCTCATGGGACAACTCGACGGCAAGACGGCACTGGTCACGGGTGGCACCTCGGGCATCGGGCACGCGGCGGCCAAACGGTTGGTGCAAGAAGGCGCATATGTCTTCATCACCGGACGTGACCGCACGCGCGCTGAGAAGGCCGCCGCTTCGATCGGGGCGCACGGCGTACAGAGCGACGTCAGCAATCCTGACGAACTCGACGCTCTCGCAGCAGAAATCGCCGAATACGGCAAGGGACTCGACGTGGTGTTCGCCAATGCCGGCGGTGGTGACTACGCCACGCTCGCCGAGGTGACACCGCAGCACTACCGCGACAACATCGACCGGAATGTGGGCGGCACGGTGTTCACCGTGCAGAAAATTCTGCCGCTGCTCAACGACGGCGCGTCGATCATTCTGACCGGTTCCACCGCACCCGCCAAGGGAACTCCCGCGTTCGGGCTCTACGCAGCGTCGAAAGCCGCGATCCGATCCCTGGGCCGTACCTGGGCCGCCGAACTGGTCGACCGCAACATCCGGGTCAACACCGTCATTCCCGGCCCGATCCGCACCCCGGGACTCGAAGGTCTCGCGCCGGACGGGCAACGGGAACTTGACGGTTGGGCTGCCCAAGTGCCCATGAAGCGCCTGGGTGATCCCGACGAAATCGCCACCGCCGTACTGTTTCTCGCGTCGAACCAGAGCAGTTTCATGACCGGGGCCGAACTGGTCGTCGACGGCGGTCAGATCCAGATCTGATCCGGCGTCAGATCTTCCCGCCCGGGAACATCGTCCGCACGGCCTCGGTGATGTTCTCGCGCGCCGCGCCCGCACTGGTCGGGTCCAGGGAACTGATGGCCATCAGGTAGCGGTGGTCGGGTCCGATGATGCCGGTGGACACGTGCAACTGGTTGGCTCGGTTCCAGCAGCAGAACCAGCCCTGCTTGACCGCGACGGCCTCACCCGAGAGGCCGTCGGGGATGCCGAAGCGCTGCGGATAGCCGTCGGTTCCCGACGGTGTGAAGTGCGCGAGGTTGTCGACGATGACGTCGGCCTGCTCGCGGGGCAGGCCGCCGCCACCGTTGAGCAACATGTCGTAGTAGTGGACCAGATCGGCGGCAGTGCTCTGGGTGACGTCCCAGTGGCCGTTGTAGGGCGCGATGGTGCCGGGCAGGCCGTAACGGGCCTTGATGCGGGAGATCACGGCGTTCCCGCCCAGACGGTCCCAAAACATCTGTGCGGCACTGTCGTCCGAGGAGCGCAGCATGACGTCGAGAGACTTGCGGTCGGCGGGGGACAGCTCCGTCTTGCCCTCGGATTCCTGCAGGAGCAGGTCGTCGGCGATGAACAGCTTGACCACCGACGCGATCGGGAACGGCTTGTTGGAGCCGTTGGACACGACCTCGCCGGTGTTGCGGTCCAGCACGACGGCCTCGATCGTCGCACCCGATGCCGCGGCGTCGGCGGTGGCCTGCTGCATGCGCGCGTCGAGTCCGGCAAACGACGCGGGCGGCTGCACCGGAGGTGGCGCGGCCGGCGGGGCGACGGTTGCCTGGGGGGTGTGCTCGACGGCAGGCGGCGCACCCCCGGCCGGTGCCGTGCATCCGCTCACGAGCAGCGCCGCACAGGCGACAACTGCCATCCCTGTCATCACCGATTTCGGCTGTCGCCGACGCATAGGTCTCCTCCGATCGGATCCTGAACCAGGAGGGCGAGGTCAACGCTGTACCCAGCGCTTTTCCAGCCTAAACGGCCCGCGCAATCGCGGACGATCCGGAGCCGTCGGGGTGACCGATCCACCACGCCTGAGTGACTGTGACGCGCATCACGTTTGCCGATCGTCAAGAGCGCCAGGAAAGTCCACCATCCTGCGGGAGGGACGAGTGGACATCCGTCAAGCCACTTCGTAGCCTGTCCGGGGCATGTACAGCCGGGCCGAGCAATGGGCCCCTGCAGTAAAGGATCGTGACAATCCGTATGACCGGGGTGCGCCGTTCACTTCGGCGAGCGGCGTGCGGTTTTGTCGCCACCTTCCTGGTTCTGACATTCACGATCGGGGCCGTGCAGGCAGACCCGGCAGCGGACGCGATCGCAAAAGTGCAGGAGCTGTCCCAGCAGGCCATCAAGGCACGCGAGGCCGTCACCGCCGCCCAACGCGATGCCGACGCCAGGCAGGCCGAGCAGGCCGCCGCCGAGGAGCGCCACCGCGTCGACCAGGAAGCCCTGGCCGCGGCCAACAGTCAGCTCGCGCCGCATCAGGCTGCTGCCGACCGGCTGGCGGCGATGACCTACATGAGCGGACGCACCGGCCAGATGGCCGCTGTACTGACGGCCACCTCACCCCAGCAGCTGATCGACCAACTCGCGCTGGAGCGCACGGTCGCCGCGGAGATCGCCGCTCAGATGAAGGGCTACCAAGAAGCCCGTGACCGCGCGCTCGCCGCGGCCGCGGCGTCCGAGAAGTCGGCTGCCGACGCCCGCGCCAAGGCCCAGCAGGCCGACGCCGTGCGCGCAGACCTGCAGGCCAAGTGGAAGGACCTGCTCAGTCAGATCTCGGCCGCCGAGGCGCAGTACGCGGCCCTGACACCTCAGCAGCAGGCGGTCGTCGACAACACCCCGCCGCCGAGTGCGCCGGTGGACCCCGCGATCGTCGCGATGCCCGGGCCCGCTCCCGGCGAGGATCCGGCCGCCCGCAACCTCCTGGCGATCCCAGGCGACATCCCCGAGGCGCTGCCGGTCGGTGTCGCGAACGAGACCGGGCTGCAACCCGCCACTGTGTACGTGGCTCGCGTCATCAGCATGCGGTACCCGCAGATCGCCGAGATCGGCGGTGTGCGTCCGGACTCCAAGCCGTGGCATCCGAGTGGCCTGGCGATCGACGTGATGATCCCGAACCCGTCCAGCCCCGAGGGCATCGCGCTCGGCAACGAGATCCGCGATTTCGTGTTGAGCAACGCGGGCCGCTTCAAGCTGCAGGACGTGATCTGGCGCGGCACGTACTACACGCCGTCCGGCCCGCAGGCGTCGGGCTACGGCCACTTCGACCACGTCCACGTCACCACGCTGCGCCGCTGAGCCGGTCCTCACCCGCCGACCTTGTCGGCCAGCCAGTTCGGCACCAGCTCACCGTCGTGCGCCTCGATCGAGCGCAATTCGGTGAGCGTCGGGTGCCCGGCCGCCAGCAGTGCGCTGTCGGTCCCGGGTTCGAACTCCTCTGAGATCTCCACTTCGGCCAGGCGCACACCGCCGTCGGAGACCTCGTCGACGCGGGTCTGCACCGCGCCTCCGCGGGCCAGCCACGCGTGCCGGATCGGCTTCAGCTCATCAGGTGGCACGTCCGGGACATTGAGGGACAGCACCGTGGGTTCTCGGGCCTCGAACAACAGGTCCAGCACCGGCGCGAGGAGCCCGGCGGCCGATTCCCAGTACCGCTCCCCGGTGGGGTGCAAAGCGACGTCGAGGGACACCGCCAGCGCGGGGGTATCGCTGATCCTGGCGGTCAGCGCGGCGCCGACGGTGCCCGAGTGCAGGACGGCGCGACCGACGTTCGCGCCGTGGTTGATGCCCGACAACACCAGGTCCGGGCGCGGTGTGAACCACCCGTTCAACGCCGCCGCGACGATGTGACCGGGCTGTGCGTGTACGGCCCACGCCTCGATGCCGTCGAGTCCGGGAACCTCGCGGCGCTCGACGACGGTGCGGCCTTCGTGGCGCACCGCGGTGAGCGCAGCGCTGGCACCGCTGGCCTGTTCGGCGGGGGCGGCCACGATCACCTCGAGCCCGGCCTCACGCGCGGCGAGCGCCAGCGCATGCAGGCCCGCCGAGTCGATCCCGTCGTCGTTGGTCACCAAAGCGCGTGGCACCTGCTTCTCCTCTCGACTCCGAGCGTTACTTCCAGGGCCGCAACTCGACGCGGTCGGCGAGCGTCTCGACCGCTCGCGCACCGCCCGTACCCAATCCGTGGCGCACAACGTTGAGCGCGCCGCACGCCGCCCCGATCTGGAGCGCCTTGCGCAACGGACGGCCACGCGCCAGTGCGGCGACCATGCCTGCCGTCATGGAGTCCCCCGCGCCGGCCGGGTCGGCAGGCTCCAGCTTGGGCATCACGACCTCGACGACGGCGGCCTCGCCGAGTTCGTCGTCGTCGAACAGCGCGAGAGCGGGCGCGGCCCCGGCCCGTGAGACGACGATCGTGCACGCGCCGCCGTCCTCACGCAGCGTCCGCATGGCGGCGACGAGGTCCTTGGCGTCGTCGGACTTCGCCCGGCCGTCGTCGAGCAGTTCTTCGTGGCTCACCTTGATGAGACTCGGGTGACCGGCGAGCACCGCTTCCAGCCGCTCGCCTGCGAGATCGGCGGCCACCTTGCACCCGTTGGCGCCCAGGTCGGTGGACAACCGGCGGTACAGGTCGGCGGGCAGCACTCGGTCGTCCTGCGGTCCGGACAACAACACGCGACCGTGGGTGAGGCCCTCGGTCAACGTGAGTTCGTACAGGGAGTCGAGTTCGTGGCGGTCCAGCGGGGTGCCGGGGCTCTCCGCGACCACCTCGCGATCGCCCTTGCGACGGTCGTGCACGTAGGCCCCGTTGCGGGAGCTGACCGGGACCATGCGCAGCGTGACATCGGTGTTGGGCAGCAGATGCCCGAGCACCGATCCGGTCTCGCCGCCCAGCGCCGAGCACAGAACGGTCGGCACGCCCAGCGACGCCACCATGCGGGACTGCCATACCCCCTGACCACCCGCGTGTACGTGGATGTCATCCTCGCCGGAGCGGTCCTCGACCGTCACCGTGAGCACGGGTAACGGTGCGAAGATCACGACCGTGTCCGGGCTTGTCATGGCGAGGGGATACCCGTTTCGGGCTGTGATGTACGACACAGTCCTCGGGTATCTGTCACACCGGAGGGGCCGGCGGGCTCTCGAGGGCATGACTGCTCACAACAAAACCCACCGCGTCGTCGTCATCGGCGGAGGTTATGCCGGCACCCTGGCCGCCAACCGCCTGCAGCAGAACCCGGACATCGACATCACGCTCATCAACCCACGTCCTCAGTTCGTGCATCGCATGCGACTGCACCAGATGGCGGCAGGTGCGCGCGAGGCCGTCGTCGACTATGGGACGTTGCTGGGCAGCGGTGTGCGGCTGCTCGCCGACCGGGTCGATCGCATCGACACCGCAAACCGCAGGATCGACCTGGCGTCCGGTGACTCGATGGGCTACGACTATGTCGTCTACGCCGTCGGCAGCACGGCCCTGGTGCCGGAATCCGTCGAAGGCGCCGCAGAATTCGCGCACACGGTGGCCGAGTACGAGGCCGCCCAGCGGTTGCGCGCCATGGTGAACGCCCTCGCACCCGATGCGTGGATCACCGTCGTCGGCGCCGGGTTCACCGGCATCGAGGTGGCTGCCGAACTCGCCACCGGGGGACGTACCGTGAGCCTGGTCGCGGGCGCGCAATTGGCGCCGACGCTCGGGGGTCCGGCCCGACGGGCCGTGTCCCGGTGGATGGCCAAGAATGGGGTGGGACTGCTGGAGGACGCGATGGTCACCGAAGTGCGACCCGACGCCGTGGTGCTCGACGACGGCACGGTGTGGCGCAGCGACCTGACCATCTGGGCCGGCGGTTTCGATGTCCCCGACCTGGCCTCGCGCAGCGGCCTGCGCACCGACATGCTCGGCCGGTTGATCACCGACGCGACGCTCACGAGCATCGACGACGATCGCGTGCTGGCCGCGGGCGACGCGGCGGCACCGTCCGGAAAAGCCCTGCGCATGGCCTGCTACACGGCAGGACCCATGGCCGCCACCGCCGCCGACACCATCCTCAGCCGCATCGCGGGCACCCCGCCCGAGGCGTTCTCGCTGGGTTACCTCGGATCCTGCCTCGGGCTCGGCAGGCGCTCGGCCGTCATGCAGTTCACCCGCAGGGATGACACGCCCCTCGACGTCCATCTCCGCGGCCGCGTCGCCGGAGCGGTGAAAGAGCTTGTCCTCAAGGGCATTCTGTGGAGCCTGCGCCGCGAGGGCAGGAAACCGGGAGCAACGTCGTGGCTCAAGAACGGCGATACCGTGACGTCACCGGCTCTCGTCGACGCGAAGGGATCCGGTCATGACGGCCCGATTGGATGACCACACCGAGCGGTTCACGATGTTGCGACCGCTGCTGTTCACCATCGCCTACGAGATCCTGGGCTCGGTCACCGAAGCCGACGACGTGCTGCAGGACAGCTATCTGAACTGGGCGAAGGTCGATCTGGCTGCGGTCCGCGACACCAAGTCCTATCTCGCGCAACTGGTGACGCGGCAGGCGCTCAAAGCGCAGCGCACCAGCGCACGGCGGCGCGAGAGCTACGTCGGCCCCTGGTTGCCCGAACCGCTGCTGCTCGACGACCGGGACGCCTCCGCGGATGTGGTGCTCGCCGAATCGGTGTCGATGGCCATGCTCGTGGTGCTCGAAACGCTCACACCCGACGAGCGGGCCGTGTTCGTGTTGCACGACGTCTTCGGATTCGACTACGCCGAGATCTCCGAGGCGGTCGGCAAGTCGACGGCCGCGGTGCGCCAGATCGCGCACCGCGCGCGCGAACACGTGCACGCGCGGCGCAAGCGGTTCGACCCCGTCGATTCCGACCAGGCCGCAGAGATCACGCAGCAGTTCCTCACCGCGGCCTCGACCGGCGACATGGCCGGCCTCGTCGCGCTGCTGGCGCCCGACGTCGTCACGATCATCGACGGCGGCGGACTCCCGGGTGCCGCCCGCCGTCCGCTGGTGGGCGCCGAGAGGGTCGCAGGGGCGATCGTCAGAGGCATGCGCCGCGACCTACGGTTCGAGATCGTCACCGCCAACGGCGCGCCGGCCGTGGCTCTGCGGACCGACGAGGATCAGCTGCTGGGGCTGGTCACGCTGGAGATCCACGACGGCAGGATCACCAGCCTGTACGCCATTGCCAATCCCGACAAGCTCGCCGCCCTCGACGGTCCGCGGGTCATCACGCGTTGATGCTCACGCCGACTGTGCCACCGCGTGCTCGTCGAGTTTCTCGACCTCCACGAGATTGTCACCGTAGACACCGGCGTTGCCCAGACCGCAGTGGCGGTCGGCGGTGATGGCGTTGACGGTCGTGCCGGACGTCTTGCCCTGCCAGTGCCCGACATTGGCCATCACCAGACCCGGGATCAGCCCGGTCTCGTAGGCCGCGGGCCCCTGGAACGAGCCGCGGTCGTTGAACACGCGCACCATGTCGCCCTCGGTGATACCGCGCTCGGCCGCGTCGGTGGGATGGATGAAGACCTGCTGGCGGCCCTGCACCTTCTGTTTGTCCGCGGCGTTGCCGTACTGGCTGTTGAGGAACGCGTGCGGTTTGGGCGAGATGATGGACAACGGGTACCGCTGGGCCAGTTCGGGATTGGACTGTGGCGACTCGAACGGCGGCACATAGTCGGGTACCGGGTCGACGTACCCGCCGGGCTGCATGCCCTCGTACATCGACCGCCACACCGGGACCACGAAGTTGCCGCCCTCGGCCAGGCTCGACTTGAACTCGCACTTGCCCGACGGGGTGGGGAAGTTGCCCTCGGCGTGCGGTGCGCGCTTGTCGGGGGCGCCGACGGCCAGGCGCATCCAGCCCACCTCTTCGAGCTTCTCGTAGGTGATACCCGCCAACGCGGGGGCGTCCCAGTCGTGGAAGTCGATCAGCATCTCGCGGTCGGTGCGGTTCCAGTACGCCATCGACTCCTCGTCGAACTCCATGGTTCTGGCCAGTCGCCGGAACAGTTCCACGTTGGGCACGCACTCGCCGGGTGGTTCGATCGCGGGCTGGTTCAGCGAGATGTACAGATGACCCCAGGTCACCATGATGTCGAGTTGCTCGGCCTGCATGGTGGCGGGCAGCAGCAGATCGGCGAATTTCGCGGTGTCGGTGATGAAATGCTCACTGACGACGGTGAACAGGTCGTCACGCATCAGGCCGCGCATGGTCTTCTCCTGCGCCGGGCCCTGTGACACCGGGTTGGAGTTGTAGACGAACAGCGACTTGATCGGCGGGTCCAGGTCGAGCTCGCCGGTCAGCGCCATACCGAGATCGAGTTCGTTGACTACGCGGGTGCCCTCGGGGATCCAGTCCGGGCGGCAGATCTCGTCGAACTTGGTGGGGAACTCCCAGATCGGCATCTCCATGGTGCCGCCGCCGACGTGCCGCCACGCGCCGACGAGCGCGGGCAGGCACGTGATGGCCCGGATCGCCTGTCCACCACCGCGGTTGCGTTCCAGCGCGACGCCCTGCCGGATGGCCGCGGGCTGCGTGGTGGCGTACTCGTACGCGAGCTTGCGGACGTCGTCGGCGGGGATGCCGGTGATCTCTTCGACGCGTTCGGGTGGGTAGTTCGCGGCGCGGGCCGCGAGTTCGTCGTAGCCGACGGTGTAGCGCTCGACGTAGTCGGTGTCGACGAGACCCTGCGCGATGATCTCGTGGATCATGCCCAACGCCAGTGCGCCGTCGGTGCCGGGCCGGATCGGGATGTGCCAATCCGCCTGTCGGGCGGTGCGGTTGCGCACCGGGTCGATGACGACGATCTTCGCACCGTTGTTCTTGCGGGCCTCCAGCAGGAACGGCCAGCCGTGCAGATTCGTGCTGGTCATGTTCATGCCCCAGACGATGATGTACTTCGAATACGCCATCGACTCGACATCCAGGCCGCCCGTGCCGCCGACGGTCATGTGCCAGGCGGTCGACGAACCCGACTCGCAGTAGGTCTTTTCTGCGACGGTGGCGCCCAGCCGGTTGAAAAAGGCGTCGCCCGAGGTCAGTCCGTTCAGGACGCCCTGGTGGCCCAGATAGGCGTGCGGCATGATCGCCTGGGCGCCATGGGTGTCGATGATCTCGGTCCACCGGGTCTTGATCTCGGCGAGCGCCTCGTCCCACGTGATGCGCTCGAACTCGCCGGACCCTTTCGCCCCGACCCGGCGCATGGGGTAGAGCAGGCGGTCGGGCTGGTAGTGGTGTTCGTGGAAGTTCTTGACCTTGACGCACAATCCGCCGCGCGTCATGGGATGATTCGGATCACCTTGGACATCAACAAGTTTGCCGTCCTCGACGTGGTAGAGCATGGCACAGGTGTCGGGGCAGTCGTGGGGGCAGGCGCCGCGCACGATCTTGAGTGTTTTCATGGGCGGGTGTCCTCTGAAGGGGGCTGCTGGCGCCTTCAGTAGAGATCACCGGTATGGCAACGCAATTGCGTCGAGATTAAAGTGATGTGACCTCAGGGGTGAAAATTCCACTGGCCGATGTCCTGGGCCAGGGCGTCGTTGACGTCCACGCGGATGCCGCCGACCAACGGTCCGGGGTTCGATGCGGTGTCGATGGTGTGTTGATAGAGCACCGCCGCGGGGTGGATCTTGCCCTTGGACCACGAGCGGGTCTGCCAGGCCCAGGCCTTGCCGGGCGTGCCGGACCGCCCGATGACCCCGTCTTCGATGGCCCACTGGCACACGTTGACGCCGCCGTACACGCCGGTGCGCTGAACCCCGATCACGGAGTTGATGCCCCGGAACCATGGCAGCGCAAGGTTGTTCCAGGTCTGCCGGTCGATGTCTTCGTCGACGGAGAAGTAGATGGGTGCGTTCCTGGCGCCGCCTGCGGCGGTGTGCAGCTGCCATGCGGTCTTGGCGTCGGCGACGCCGCCCGCGGCGCCGCGTCTGAAATCAGACGGCGCGGTTCCGCCCGGTTTGCCGTACTGGTAGTTGCTGACGATCACCAGGCCGGCCCGGGTCAGCGACTCGGCGTAGGGACGCGTGATCGGTTTGGCGCCGAAGGACGACCCGGGCCGCGAGGTCGACACGTAGTTGATGACACCGGCGTAGCCCGCGGCCTTGATGTGCTCGGCCGGAATCTGGGCCGCGGCGAAGTCGATCAGCTGGGGCGCGGCGGCCGATGCGGGGGCCGCTGACACGCCCGCACCCAGACCGGCCAGCACCGAGGCGGCGGCCGTGTAGCGCAGGGCGTCGCGCCGAGAAATGCCGCGCGATCTCTCCGCCGAGTGCTCCACGGCACGGATGTTAACAACGAGACAGCTGTTAACTCGTGTGGCTCGCCGATGCCTCAGTTGCCTGTGGGGTCGACACCTGCGTCGATGATGTCGGCGAGCCGCTGGAGCTGCCGCGCCAGGTGGATGCGCTCCTCTTCGGTGAAGGCCGCAAGCGCCTTGGACTGCGTGGCCCTTCGGTTGGCGCGCAGGCGCGTGAGCAGTTGTGCCCCGGTATCGGTCAACCGCACGAGGACCTTGCGTTCGTCGGCCGCCGAGCGCTCGCGGAGCACGAAGCCCTTGGTCTCGAGTTGCTGAATCATGCGCGTGGCATTGGGCGCGCTGACACCGGCCGCGGACGCGAGCTCGCTGACCGGCAAAGACTCCGTCGCCAGCAGCGGGTCCAGGAGCGACAGCTGTGCCAGTGACAGTCCGCCTGTGGCCGTCGGGTTGCCGCGCGCCCGTCGCATGGAGAGAAACAGCCGGTCAGCCGCCTCGGCCAACTCCTCCACGCCGGCAGCACCGGGCCTCGTCTCGCGTCCCGTCATGGACAGGAAGCATACGGCGCGCTACCGTTAACTACGCAATCATTAACTAGTTAATGAAAGGAGTGCGACATGAACCAGGCACGCATCGACGTCCACCACCACGTGGTGCCGCCGCAGTACCGCGAACTGCTCGCCGCACAGACAACCAATGCAGGTGGCCGGGCCACACCCGACTGGAGCGTCGACAGCGCCCTGGGCCTCATGGATTCGATCGGCGTCGAGACCGCGATCCTGTCCATCACGACCCCGGGTGTGGAGCCCGCTGAGCGGGCACAGCGTCCCGCCGTGGCACGCGACCTCAACGAGTTCTGCGCCGATGTCGTGCGGTCCGCCCCGGACCGGTTCGGATTCTGGGCCACCCTGACCCTGCCCGACGTCGACAGCGCGATCGGTGAAGCCGCCTACGCCCTCGACGAACTGCACGCCGATGGCGTCGTCCTGCTGGCGAACTCGGAGCGGACGTATCTCGGGGACCGCCGGTTCGACCCGTTGATGGAGGAACTGGACCGCCGCGGTGCCACCATCTTCGTGCACCCCTCGCACCTGCCCGGTGGTTCGATTCCCGGCATCAATGCGTACTTCGCTGACTTCCTGCTCGACACCACACGCGCGGCGATCAACATGGTTCTCAACGGCACACTGGACCGGTATCCCAACCTCCGTGTGATCCTGTCGCACGCAGGAGGATTCGTCCCCTTCATCGCCGAGCGCATCGCGACCTGCGTCCCGATCGAGCATCCTGACGTCAGCGTGGAGTCGATCCTCGACGGACTGCGGAAGTTCTACTTCGACACCGCGCTGTCGGCATCGGAGTCCGCACTGCCGTCGCTGCTGGCCTTCGCCCGTCCCGACCACATCCTCTTCGGCAGCGACTTCCCGTACGCGACTGCCGAGATCGCGACGCGCTTCGCGAAGAACCTCGACGCCTACCTCGCCGATCACCAAGACGTCGACGGCGTGGCGGTCAACCGTGACAACGCGCTGAAGCTGCTCCCTCGGCTGGCGGTGGGTGCCGCACGCTGAGTTAATGGTTACCGACGCGTCGGAGGGGAACGTCGGGGGTAACAACCAATCATGTCGTCAGCACCTGTGGCCGAACACAAGTCGGGCTCGCTACGTCAGGCATTGCTCGGAGCCGGCATAGGCAACACCGTCGAGTGGTACGACTTCGCGATCTACGGCTTTCTCGCCACCTACATCGCCCGTGAGTTCTTCCCGAAGTCGAACGGCACCGCCGCGTTGCTCAGCACGTTCGCCGTGTTCGCGGTGGCGTTCTTCATGCGACCGCTGGGTGGGTTCTTCTTCGGGCCCCTCGGTGACCGGATCGGCCGCAAGCGGGTGCTGGCGATCGTGGTTGTCCTCATGGCGCTGGCCACTCTTGGCATCGGGTTGGTTCCCAGCTACGAGAAGATCGGTGTCGCGGCACCGATCCTGCTGGTACTGCTGCGGTGTGTGCAGGGGTTCTCGGCAGGCGGCGAATACGGCAGCGGCGCGTGCTTTCTCGCGGAGTACGCCCCGACGCGCCACCGCGGTCTGGTGGTCGCGTTCCTGGTGTGGTCGGTGGTGGTCGGTTTCCTGCTGGGTTCGGTGACGGTCACTGCGTTGCGGGCCGTGCTGTCCGACGAGGCGATGAACGCCTACGGGTGGCGGCTGCCGTTCTTCATCGCGGGGGTTCTCGGGGGCGTCGGCCTCTACATCCGGCTGCGGTTGCGCGACACCCCGGAGTTCGAGGCGCTGCAGGAGTCCGGTGATGTCGCCGAGTCCCCGATGAAGGAGGCGCTGCGCACGGCGTGGCGGCCCATCCTGCAGATCGCCGGTCTGGTCGTGATCCACAACGTCGGCTTCTATGTGGTGTTCACCTACCTGCCGACGTACTTCACGGCAACCCTCGGCTTCAGCGAGACGGGGGCGTGTCGGTGGCGGTGTTCGGAGGCACTGCGCCGTACGTGGCGACGTGGTTGGCCGACCGGACCGGCAACCCCATTGCCGCTGCGTTCTACGTGATCGCTGCGGCAATCGTGTCCCTTGCGACCGTGTTGACGATGCGCGAGACCGCCAACCGGCCGTTACGTGCGGTGGACGACCCTTCGTTGACAGGTGCTTCGACGCCGACCTAGCCTTTGACTACAAACGTTGTCAAAGGAGGGCGCGATGAGCGTGACGATCCCGACGCGTCACCCGGATCGTCCGCGGCCGATCCCGGCCGGCATCCGCGCCATCGCGACCGCACTGGCGATCCGTCAGCCGACGCCGCAGGAGTGGCACGTCCTCGGCGAACGCCTCACCGTCGGCGACGAACCGATGGACCGTCTGGTGGAGTGGATGGCCGCCACCGGGAGGGAGCAGACGCGCCCGCTGTTCGAGCGCGCGCTACGCGACGGCATCGCCTCCGTTCCCGACGCCCCGGAACCGCTACGCGAATTCTTCGGGACCTACGAGACCCTGCCCGCCTGGGTGGACATGGAAACCGTGCGCAAGGGGCAGCGCGCACTGCGCCGCGGCGGCGCCGACGGTATGTACATCGCCCGCGACGTCTCCCTGCTCGGCGGGTACCAGTTCTCGGGCTTCAACAAGACACTGCTGCGGACCGGCGCGCTGGAGAAGGGCTCCAACAAGCGTTTCGCCGAGACCATGCAGTGGGCCATGGATGTCATCGCCGAGGGCGGCCTCGAACCGCTCGGCGTCGGCTACCGGTCCACCATCCACGTGCGTCTCATCCACTCGTTCGTCCGTCGCCACGTGTCGGCCATGCCGGACTGGCGCGCCGACGAGTGGGGTCTGCCGGTCAATCAGACCGATATGGCCGCGACGCTGGTCGGCGCACTCGTCGCGCCCGCGGTGGGCGTCGCGGGGATGGGTGTGGTGCTCTCACCGTCGGAGTACCGCGCGGTCGCACATCTCACGCGTTACGTCGGGTGGCTGATCGGCGTCGAAGACCGTTGGCTTCCGCGGAGTTTCCGCGACAGCGTCCGGGTGCTGGCCCACACACTGTCGGCGCTGGCCGAGCCCGACGAATCGTCCAGGCAACTGGCCGCCCCCATGGTCCAGGATCCGTTGACCTGGCACTACGACACCCTGCCGGGGCTTCGTCGCAGACTCGCCCGGGCACAGCATCTTTCGATCACCAGCGCGTTCCTGGGCCGGCGCACACAGCGCGCGCTGGGACTGCCGACACACGCGTTGCCGTGGTACCCGCTGCTGCGCCTCCCCGTGAACGTCACGCGCAGTGTGGCCGCCCTGGCGCTGCCCGGCGGGGTCGAGAAGGCCGATCTCCGTGGTCAGCGTGAGCACCGGAAGTTGTTGCGCACCATGATCGGTGAGCAGGCTGAGGCCACCATCGGCGAGTCCGCGCAGCACGTCGGCCGGGTGGCCTGAGGGGTACACCTGGTTCGTCACGACGGCCTGTACGCGAGACCGACATCATGGTCGTTCTCCGTGCGTAGGTGAGTGTTTTCACGACCATGGGGTCGTTCTCGCGTACAGGGCGTCCTACAGGTATAGGTGCCGGTCCTCTCACCGAGCCGGCGCGGCCAGTTCGCGCAGCGCCGCCAGGAAGAGCTCGTCCATGCGCCCGGACAGTTCACCCAGCGTCGCGGCGCTCGCATGGCTGGCCGCACCGAACACACGTTGCAGCGCATCGCTTTCAGCCGCGGCGCCGATCGACAGGCACAAGCACGCAACCCCGTCAACACGCAGTTCCTCCAGCGCCCGGTGGGCGTCGGCCTCCGCGTAGCGGCCCTCGTACCCGTCGTCGTACGGGTGACCGTCGGACAGCACCAGCAGCAGCCGGTTCGGCGTGCCTGCCTCGACCTTGAGAATCTCGCCGGCACCGCGGATCGCCGCCCCGAGGCGGGTGTAATGCGCGGGTTGCAACTGGTTGAGGCGAGCCCGGGCCAGTGATGTGAAACGTTGGTCGAACCTCTTGATGGCGGGCAGGTGCACGGCGCTGCGACCCCTGGACCGGAAGGCGTACACGGCCACCCGGTCACCGAGATCTTCCAGGGTCGCGGCGATGGTCGCGGCAGCTCGCCGCTGATGGTCGTGCACGGCCAGACCGGCGGGGTCGGTATCGGTGGCCGATCCGGACGCGTCCACCAGGATCAGGACGCCGAGATCACGCGCGGTCCTGCGGTGTTCGACGTAGATGTGTTCCGGGGGCGACCAGCCCGACCGCAGATCCACCGACAGATCCACAAGCGCCTCGATGTCGAGGTCGTCGCCGTCGGCTCTGCGCCGCAATGCCTTCGGGCCCAGGCCGATCCGGGACAGCCGCTTCCGCAGTGCCTGGTCGGCGACCACGTGCGCGGCGGTGACGTCGGCGCCCGCGGTGAACGGGTAGTCGATCACGCGGCACCATTGGGGGCGGTAGCAGTTCCTGAAGACGTCCCATTCGGGGTGTAGGGCACCGCCCACGCCGACCGCGGCACCGGGGTTCGCGTCGTCGGTGAACCTGATGCGCGTCGGAAGAGGGCGGGCTTCGAGACCCGGCGCGCGGGCACGTCGCGCGCCGCCGGTGCGCAGTTCCGCGCCGCCGGAACTGCTGTCCGACGATCCGGGCGACGAGCCGAGCAGCGTGCGCAGAAAATCGCCCACCGCTCGTGAATTGAACAGCGGGTTGTCGAACAGCTTGAGGATCTTGCTCTCCTCCGACGGACCGTCGTCCTCATCGTCCTGCACGTGCTCGTCGGCGTGCACCTTGAAGTACAGATCCGCATCCGTGGGGCGTGTACCCGCACTCTCAGATCCGATCCGTAGCGGTTTGATGACGCCGAACCACGGCGGGGGATCGTCGACCCTCGTTCGGCTGCGCGCGACTTCGAGCGACTCGGCGGCGCATGTCGTCACCGCGCCGCCGACGGAGAGCCCGGCGGCAAGAGGAAGCCGCCGGGCCAGATCGGCAAGCACCCGGTGACCCTCGACAGCCAGATAGCGGCGCGCCAGCGCCGACCGTGCGCGCAATCCCCGGACCAGCGCGGGATCGAGACTGCCCGCGCCCAGCAAGCCGGCCTGCACCAGCACCTCGCGCCGGTGCAGGTCCAGTGAGCCGCCGCTCGAAACGAACACCACGCGGCCATCGGTATGAGGCAGGCGTCCCGGCAGCGCCTCCGCGACGTCGACGGCACGAGCCGCCAGGTGGCTTGCCAGCAGGCGCAGTTGCGCCGGATCGTGCCCGGATGTCACGGCAGGTGTGCGTCCACGAGTTCACCGAGCGCACGGATGATGTCGTGATCGTCGGACAGTGCCTCGACGATCGCAGCCCGGACCGCGCGCCGCAGGGGCAACCCCTCGGCGACCAGACCGCCGGCGAGGATGAGCATGCGGGTAGAGGCGACCTCGCGCAGCGGTGAGCCGTCGATGTTGCGGATCGCGGCGCCGACGGACACCAGCGCGCGTGCGGTGTCCGCGTCGACGCCTGCCTCATGCGCGACGATCTCGGTCTCCACATGCGGTGGCGGAAAATCCAATTCGATGGCTATGAAGCGCTGACGCGTCGACTCTTTGATGCTCTTGAGCACACTCTGATAGCCGGGGTTGTAGGAGATCACGAGCTGGAATCCCGGCACCGCCGACAGTGTGGTGCCCAGGCGGTCGATGGGAAGTTCACGCCGGTGATCGGCCAACGGGTGGATCACCACGGTGGTGTCCTGGCGCGCCTCGACGATCTCGTCGAGGTAACAGATCGCACCCGTGCGCACGGCGCGCGTCAACGGTCCGTCCACCCAGATGGTTTCACCGCCCTTGAGCAAGAACCGGCCCACCAGGTCGGCCGAGGTCATGTCCTCGTGCCCCGCAACCGTGATCAGGTCGCGCCCCAGTTCGTGGGCCATCGATTCGACGAACCGAGTCTTGCCACATCCGGTCGGCCCCTTCAGGAGCACCGGGGTGCCGCGTCGGGCCGCGGCACGGAACACCTCGGCCTCGTCGGCCACGGGAACGTAGAACGGCGAACGGTTTTCGAGCACCACGGCGGCGTCACTCATGGGGAACCACAGCCGGCATCTCCACACCCTCGGGCAGGACGAGTTCGCCGTCGACGTTGATGTACCCCGAGTGTTTGGTGGGGATGGGTAGGTCCGGATGCGGGCACGGGCGGTCGGTGCCGTCACCGCAGATACCCGAGGTGAAGTACGACCTCTTCTGCACATCCTCGGGCCACGGATCGGCGTGCGTCGACATGAACTGCGCGGGAACGATGTAGAAGGTGAAGAACGACGCGCTGATCGCGGCGAAGATCGCCAGGAAGCGGACCAACTGTTGCTTGGCGAAACCGCCGCGCACGTTGTCGAGTCCCTTCTCGACGACGGTGCGGCCGCGGTCGTCGGTGAAGAACCGCAGGCAGCACAGCGCGGCCTGTACACCGCCCCACATGAGGCCCTCGTAGATCGGCCACTGGTAGTAGGTGCCCGCGTTGATCGACAGAGACTGGATGGCGCCGGGGAACGTGTACATCCCCAGCGGCATGAGGACCAGGCCCTCCATGACGAAGTCGAAGACGAAACCCCACGCGAACGCGACGCCGATCAGGCCTTTGGTGCCAAGGTTGGGCCAGCGCTGCTGGGCCTTGCGCATGATCCAGCAGCCCAGGATCGTACACAGCAGCACTCCGTAGGCGTATCCGGAGACGTTGATGCCCAACGGTTCTGCCACCTGCGCGCCGGGCTTCTCGGGGGACATCCAGCCCGGTACGTGCGGCGCCCACGAGCCCATGTTGAACGCCCACGCGTTGTACGTGCACCACGTGTTGATGTAGTTGAGCAGCGGGTCCTGGAAGAAGAACAGCCCGGTGGACACCATGATCATGCCGTCGAGCGTGATCCGTCGTTCACGTCGCCACGGCCGGATGATGAACCACCAGATGGCGACCGGGAACAGCACCGGCGACCCGATCTGCCACATCATCAGGGCGATCTTCATGAAGGTCGGGGGATCGGTGGGCCCGGGATCCACGCGCGTGAAGTACGGGCCGGTTATCCAGCGGATCCAGACGTAGATCTGGAAGGCCAGGATGATGCCGCCCGCGGTGGCCCAGATCTTGACGCGTCGCGAGGGTTTGGCGGCAGGCGGCGCATCGAGGCGGCCCACGCTGCGCAGCGATTCGGTGGCCGCGGCCTTCTTGTCGGACAGTTCGCTCACTACAAAGCCTCCTCGTCGCGCGTCAGTGGCGCGGTGTCCGGAAATATACCCACGAGTATCTGAGTAACTCAATGGGTTCTCAGAATCCTGTGGCAGACTTCTGCCATGGTTGAGCGCTGGACCCGTGAGCGACGCCTCGAGCACACGCGCTCGCTGCTGCTCGACGCGGCTGAGAACGTGTTCAGTGAAAAGGGCTTCACCGCAGCGACACTCGATGACATCGCGTTCGCGGCCGGCTACACCAAGGGCGCCATCTACAAGCACTTCGCCACCAAGGAGGACCTGTTCCTGGCGGTCAGCGACCGCTATTGGCGGCGCTACTTCGACAACTTCGCCGAGGTGATGGCCTCGGCCGCCAGCGTCGGGGCGCGAGAACTCGACGAGATCGCGAAGCGGTGGCGTCAGCTCAGCGTCGACCGGGGCGCCGAGCAGGCCGCGCTCGGCCTGGAGTTCACCCTCTACCTCAAGCGCAACCCCGAGGCGCGCGACCGCGTCGCCGCCAAGAGATCGGAGGTGGTCGCGCAGTTGACCGCTTTCATCGTCGCGAGCATCGAGAAACTGGGTGCCACGCTACTGATCTCACCGGAGACCTTTGCCCACGCGCTGGTCGCGACGAGCGATTCGGTGGTGCTGAGCAGCGAACTCGACAACGTCGACCTCTACCGGCCGATGGTCGAGATGTACGCCTCGATGATCAAGTTGCCGACCTGATCAGCGCACACTCGTGAACAATGGTCCCGGTGAACGCCGGACCAGACACGCACGAACCCGACCCGTACATACGCGTCTACGCCTCCCGCGTGCACAACCTCAAGACCGTCGACGTCGCCGCGCCGCGCGACTCGTTCGTGGCGTTCACCGGCGTGTCCGGATCAGGGAAGTCCTCGCTCGCGTTCGGCACAATCTACGCCGAGGCCCAGCGCCGTTACTTCGAGTCGGTCGCGCCGTACGCGCGCCGATTGTTGTTGCCGCAGGACGCGCCGAAGGTCGACGACATCACGGGCCTGCCGCCGGCCGTGGCGCTACAGCAACGACGTGGGACCGCGACGTCACGATCGACCGTCGGCACCGTCACCACACTGTCGAACCTGCTGCGCATGCTGTTCTCCCGCGCCGGGACCTATCCGCCCGGTGCGACGGAACGCCTCGACTCCGACGCGTTCTCGCCGAACACCACCATCGGGGCGTGCCCGCAGTGCCACGGCCTCGGCCGCATCCACGAGGTCACCGAGGAGACGCTGGTCCCTGACCCGTCGCTGACCATCCGTGAAGGCGCGGTGGCGGCGTGGCCGGGCGCCTGGCAGGGGCAGAACCTGCGCGACATCCTCATCACACTGGGCTACGACATCGACAAGCCGTGGCGCAAACTGCCCAAGCGGCAACGGGAATGGATCCTGTTCACCGAGGATCAGCCCACGGTCGAGATCGACCCCAGCCAACACCCCGTGACCGCGGACTACTACTACAACGGCACGTTCTCCAGCGCCGAACGGCACGTCCGCCATACGCTGGCCAACTCGCAGAGCGCGGCGATGCGACGCCGGGTGCTGCAGTACGTCAACAGCGTCGACTGCCACGTCTGCGACGGTTCGGGCCTGCGTCCCGAGGCGCTCGCGGTGACGTTCGCGGGTCGCACCATCGCCGACCTGGTGGCGTTGCCGTTGACCACGCTGGCCGAGGTCCTGACACCCGCGGCCACCCGCACCGAGTTCGCCGCGGCCTACGAATCGACCGAGTCGGGCGAATTCACCGAGGTGGCGACCATGATCGCGGCCGATCTGGTGGCCCGCATCGGGGTGCTCGTCGACCTCGGGCTGGGATACCTGAGCCTGAACCGACGCACACCGTCGGTGTCACCCGGCGAACTGCAGCGCCTGCGCCTGGCGACCCAGTTGCGGGCCGGACTGTTCGGCGTGCTGTACGTGCTCGATGAGCCGTCGGCAGGCCTGCACCCCGCCGACGCCGAACCGCTGCTCGACGTGCTGGACCGCCTTCGGCGCGCGGGCAATTCGCTGTTCGTGGTCGAACACGACATGGACGTGGTGCGACGCGCGGACTGGGTGGTGGACGTCGGTCCCGGCGCGGGGGAGTGGGGCGGCGAGGTGCTCTACAGCGGCCCGGTCGCGGGTCTCGCCGACGTCGAGTCCTCGGTCACGCGGCGCTACCTGTTCACCGACGGCGCGCAGGCCGACAGATCGACGCGTACGCCGGTCGGCGTGATGCGCTTGCGCGGCATCACATTCCACAACCTGCACGACGTCGACGTGGACATCCCGCTGGGCGCGTTCGTCGCGGTCACCGGTGTTTCCGGATCGGGAAAGTCGACGCTGGTGTGCAAGGTCCTCGGCGACGTGATGGCCAGGCAGTTGGGCAAGTCCGTCGAGACCCCCGACGACGCCGGCGACGGTGAGGCCGAACTGCTCGACATCGACGTCGACGCCAGTATGGGTGTGTCGGTCGAGGGCGCCGAGATCATCGATCGCCTCGTCACCGTGGATCAGCGGCCCATCGGACGCACCCCGCGATCCAACCTCGCGACCTACACCGGTTTGTTCGACGCGGTCCGAAAGGCATTCGCCGACACCCCGGAAGCACGCAAGAGAGGCTGGAGCGCGGGCCGGTTCTCGTTCAACGTCGCGGAGGGCCGCTGCGCCACCTGTCAGGGTGAGGGATTCGTCGCGGTCGAATTGCTGTTCCTGCCCGGCACCTACGCGACCTGCCCGGCCTGCGGCGGTGCCCGCTACTCCGACGAGACACTCGAGGTCACCTACCGCGGACGGACCATCGCCGACGTGCTGGCGCAGACCGTGGACGAGGCCGCCGAGTTCCTCAGCGATCTACCCGGCGCGGCAAGAAGTTTGACGACGCTGCGCGAGGTCGGCCTGGGCTACCTGCGGCTGGGACAACCGGCCACCGAGCTGTCCGGCGGTGAGGCACAACGCATCAAGCTGGCCTCTGAGCTGCAGCGCGCCAAACGCGGCCACACCCTCTACGTGCTCGACGAACCCACCACCGGATTGCACCCGGCCGATGTCGAACTGCTGGAACGTCAACTGCACCGCCTGGTCGATGCAGGCAACACCGTGGTGGTGGCCGAGCACGACATGTCGGTGGTGGCGAGGGCCGATCATGTCGTCGATCTGGGCCCCGGTGGTGGCGATGACGGCGGCACGGTGGTGGCGGCCGGGACCCCCGAGGTGGTCGCCGCGTGCACCGCGAGCCGCACCGCGCCGTACCTGGCCGCGCGCCTGGCCGGGGCGTGACCGGTTGTGAATAACATGTGTGTAATTCGACGTCGGTGCAGCTCAAAGGCATGAGGGGCTGTGGACAAAGTCCTGGGGATCAGGTGCCGTAAAGGTGCAGCGCACGTGCGGCCTCCGTGGCCACCTCACCGCTGAGCGTCGCGATCGGCGGGCCGCCGCGCTGGTGGATGACGTTCGCCAAAACGATCACGTAGGTGTCCGACCCCGGGTCCATCCACATCGAGACCCCGGTGAACCCGGTGTGGCCGAAGCTGCCGACCGGGAACACTGTGCCGCGTGGTCGCGAGTGGGGCGTGTCGATGTCCCAGCCCAGACCACGCAGATCCGGTCCGGCGCCGGGCTGCTGCGGTGTGGTCATCAATTCGACCGTGGCCTGCTGCAACGGAAAAGTGCTGGGGCGGTTGGCCCGTCGGTCCAGTAATGCCTGCGCGAACAGGCCCAGGTCGTGGACTGTCGTGAACACGCCTGCGCTCCCGGCCACCCCGCCCATGCGGCGTGCCGTCGGGTCGTGCACGGTCCCGCGCAGCGGCAGCCCGAAATGCGGGTTGATGCCAGGAGTGTCCTCGTCCAGCGCGGTGGGGGCGACGCGAGTCAGCAGGCCGGTGCTCCAGGAATCGGCCGGGCAGTCGGTCGCCCGCGGTCCGTCCGGGTCGGAAACCAGTGCGTTGCCACGTATCTCGTGCGGTCCGCACGCGTTCGCTGCGGGCAGGTAGTACGTGTCGGACATGTGCAGCGGTGCGAACACATGCTTGCGCACGTAGCCGTCCAGGGATTGTCCGGTGATCTTCTCGACCAGGGTGCCGAGGATGATGAACCCGATGTCGGAGTAGTGGAACATCGCGCCGGGCTCGAACACCACCCACGCGGCCAGCGCACGCTTGACGCCCTCGGCCTTGTCGGCCGCGGTCAGCCCCCACGGCCCGTCCAGGCTCAGGTCCCCCGCGATACCCGACGTGTGAGTGAGCAACATGCGCAACGTCACCCGCGCGCGGCGCGGATCGGCGGTGGGGTTGAAGTCCGGCAGGTACGTCTGCACGGGCTCGTCGAGGCGGATCTTGCCCTGCTCGTAGAGCTGCAGGACGGCCGTGGTCGTCGCGATGCTCTTCGTCAGGGACGCCAGGTCGAAGAGGGTGTCCTCGGTCATCGGTTCGGCGGGTGACGGGGAACCGTCCAGGCCCGGCTCGCCGTCGAGCTTGCGCACACCGAACGCCTCGCGGAACACGATCTTGCCCGCGTGCCCGATCTGGACCACCGCACCCGGCAACCGGCGTGCCGCGACGGCGGCGTCGACGAGCCAGGTGACCGGGGAGAAGTCACCCGTCGGTGTCACGGGCTGGGTCACCTGCGGCGGAGGCGCGGTCGGCGAGGCGGTGGCCGTACTGGTCGGCGGGACCGGTTCGCGGGGCGCGGGTGCGGGCCGACCGCACGAGGTGGCCACCGCGACAGCACCGATGGCGCAGAGCACCAGAAGGCGCGACCGGGACAGCCTCACCGATCGACGGTAACGCGCCGCGCGTGACGCAGTGGCGGCCTGCGGCGCGTTGTTCCACCGTGGCGTTACGCGCGGCGCCGCCGGGCGACATGAGGAGCTTGATCGAAAAAGTCCGAAAAACTTCGCGAAAGCGCTTACGCAAGCGCTTGCGCGCCGTCTAGTGTGATGCACAGCACGCGGCGCGCCCGGCGCCGCACCAGGACGAGGGAGTCCAGATGTTCAGAAAGGTCACCAGAAACACCCGCACGGTCGGAGCTGCCCTCATGGCAGGCTCGCTGGTTCTCGGGATGACCGCCTGCGGCGGCTCCGGGTCCGACGGCGTGAAGGTCGGTCTGATCACCAAGACCGATTCGAACCCCTACTTCGTGCACCTTCGCGAGGCCGCCCAGGCGCAGGCCGACAAGGACGGCGCGCAACTCATCGCGGTCGCCGGGGCGTTCGACGGCGACAACGAAGGCCAGGTCACGGCCATCGAGAACATGGTCGGTCAGGGCGTCAAAGGCATCCTGATCACCCCGAACTCCTCCACCGGCGTGCTCGACGCCATCAAGAAGGCACGTGATGCGGGCGTCGTCGTCATCGCGCTCGACACCGCCACCGACCCCGAGGACGCCGTCGACGCCACATTCGCGACGGACAACAAGGCCGCGGGCGTGGCCCAGGGCAAGTGGGTCAAGGCGGCGCTGGGCAACACCCCGCCCCAGGTCGTGATGCTCGACGGCACGCCGGGCGGCACCGTCGACACCTTCCGCCACGACGGATTCCTCGAGGGCTTCGGTCTCACCGACAACTCACCGGAGATCGTCGGCCAGGAGAACACCAACGGCGACCAGACCAAGGCCCAGACCGCCATGGAGAACCTGCTGCAGCGCGCCCCGGGCGTCAACGCGCTCTACACCATCAACGAGCCCGCGGCGGCCGGCGCCTACCAGGCGATCCAGGCTGTCGGTCGCGCAGACCAGGTCACCATCGGGTCCATCGACGGAAGCTGCACGGGTGTCGCGGATGTGAAGGCCGGAAAGATCGGCGCGACGGTCATGCAGTTCCCGGCGAAGATGGCCGAGCTGGGTGTGCAGGCGGTGGTCAAGTTCGCCGAGGACGGCACCAAGCCCAGCGGGTTCAACGACACCGGGTCAGAGCTCATCACCGACAAGCCGATGCCGGGGCTCGAGTCGAAGGACACCGCATGGGGCGAGCAGAACTGCTGGGGCTGAGATGGCCGAAACCTCAGAGACCGTTGTGACCGCAACCGCTCCCGCGACGCCACCGCCACCGGCGGCCAAGCGGATCAACGTGGGCACCCTCCTGCGTGAACCGCTGGTCGGCCCGCTGGTGGCGCTCGTGATCGCGATCATCGTCTTCAGCTCCATCTCGAACTCGTTTCTCAACCCACAGAACGTGTCGCTGATCCTGCAGCAGTCGGTGGTCGTCGGCATCCTCGCCGTCGGCCAGACGCTGATCATCCTCACCGCGGGCATCGACCTGTCGATCGGCGCGGTGGCCGTGTTCGGCACGATCGTGATGGCCCAGACCGCAGGCTCCGGTGGGCCGTTCCTCGCGCTGGGCGCCACGCTGCTGGTGTGCGTGGCGTTCGGCGCGATCAACGGCGGGCTCGTCACCACCCTGCGCCTGCCGCCGTTCATCGTGACGCTGGGAACCTTCACCGCGATCCTGGCCGGCACCCGGTTGCTCGCCGGGTCGGAGACCTACCGCGTGGAGCCAGGCCCGCTGACCTTCCTCGGCACGTCGTTTCGCATCGGGTCGTTCTCCACGACGTACGGCGTGGTGGCGATGCTGCTGGTGTACGCCGTCGTGTGGTACGCGCTGTCCCAAACCGCATGGGGCAAACACGTTTACGCCGTAGGCGGCAACCCGCAGTCGGCAGACCTGCTCGGCGTCAAGTCCGGCCGGGTGCTGTTCTCGGTCTACCTCGTCACCGGGGTGATCGCCGCGATCGCGGCGTGGGCCGCGCTGGGCCGCATCCCGAACGCCGACCCCAACGCGTACCAGAACGCCAACCTCGAGACCATCACCGCGGTGGTCATCGGCGGCACCAGCCTGTTCGGCGGACGCGGCGGAGTCGGCGGCACGCTCGTGGGCATGCTGATCGTCGCGGTGCTGCGCAACGGCCTCACCCAGGCCGGCGTCGACAGCCTCTACCAGAACATCGCCACCGGCATCCTCGTGATCGTGGCCGTTGCGGTGGATCAATTCGCGCGGAGGAGATCACGGTGACCGGTACAGCAAGCGCACCCGTTCTCGAAGCCCGCGGGCTCGTCAAGAGATACGGCAACGTGACCGCGATCAACGGCGCCGACTTCGAACTCCGCGCCGGAGAGGTCCTCGCGGTCGTCGGCGACAACGGCGCCGGAAAGTCCAGCCTGATCAAGGCTTTGGCGGGGGCCATCGTGCCCGACGCGGGACAGATCCTGATGAACGGCGAACCCGTGTCGTTCCGGAACACCCGCGACGCCCGGGCCGCCGGGATCGAGACGGTGTACCAGGACCTCGCGGTCGTGCCTGCCCTCGACATCGCCTCGAACCTGTATCTCGGCCGCGAGATCCGTCGAAAAGGCGTCGCGGGCAGGCTCTTCCGCCGGCTGGACATGCCCAGGATGCGCCAGGACGCCTCACAGCACCTCGCGGACCTGAAGATCGGCATCAAGTCGGTCGGCCAGGCCGTGGAGACACTGTCCGGTGGACAGCGCCAAGGCGTCGCGGTGGCGCGGGCCGCGGCGTTCGGCCGGGGCGTGATCATCATGGACGAACCCACCGCGGCCCTCGGCGTGCGGGAATCCGGTCAGGTCATCGACCTGATCAAATCGATCCGCGACCGCGGCATCCCGGTGGTGCTCATCAGCCACGACATGCCGCACGTGTTCGAGGTGTCCGACCGGATCCACATCCACCGACTCGGGCAGCGTGCCGGAGTCGTCGACCCGAAGAAGCGCTCGATGTCCGAGGTCGTCGCGCTCATGACCGGTGCGGAGGAGCCGACCGATGAGGAACGCGCCGGTCTCTGAGGAAAACCCGCGGCGGGCCCCGGTCGGGGTCTTCGTCGGGTTGGCGACGCTCGACGTGATCCACCGCATCGCGAAACCGCCTGCGGTGAACGAGAAGATCACCTCGACCGCGCAGTTCGTCGCCGCGGGTGGGCCCGCGGCAAACGCCGCGGTCGCCTTCGCCGCACTGGGCGGCGAGGCGACCCTCGTGACGGCCCTCGGTGATGATCCGGTTGCTGATCTGATCCGCGCCGACCTGACCGCCTACGGCGTCAGCGTCATCGACGCGACAGCGGGTTCGGCTCGGCCCGTGCCCGTCTCGTCGGTCGCCGTCGTCGAATCCACCGGCGACCGGTCGGTGATCTCGTCCGACGCCGTGACATCGGACGCAGCGCCGCCGGATGCCATCGCCGAACTCGTCGCGCGCGCTGACGTGGTACTGGTCGACGGTCACCACCCGCTGATGGCCCGCGCCGCCGCACATCACGCGAACCAGCGCGGGACCACCGTCGTCGTCGACGCGGGGCGATGGAAACCCGTGATGGCCGACCTCGTCCCCCACGTCTCGGACATGGTGTGCTCCGGTGACTTCCGCACACCCGGCGCCGACACCTCGAACGCGACGGCCGCGGGCTTGGTGGAGAGCGGTGTGCGCACCGTGGTCATCACGCACGGCGGCGATCCCGTCACGTGGTGGTCCGGCGGTGAATCCGGTGAGGTGCCGGTGCCGCCGGTGACGGTGGTCGACACCCTGGGTGCCGGTGACGCGTTCCACGGCGCGTACGCCTACTATTCGACGCGCTCCGACAGCGGTGTTGCCGAGCGCATCGATCGCTCGTCGCGCGTTGCGGCATTACGGTGTTCGGTGGTCGGGCCACGGGCGTGGTTGAGCAAACTCCCCGATCAGATTCGAAAGCGAGAACGGTGACCAACGTGCAGGACGTGCAGGAGGCCACACTGGACCAGATGGTCGAGTGGGCGAAAGCACTCGTCGTTCCCGGCGAACGCCGCATCCTCGGCCTCACCGGCGCGCCGGCGGCCGGGAAGTCCACGGTCGCCGAACAACTTGTGGCCGCGCTGGGACCGGAGGTCGCCGTTCTGGTTCCCATGGACGGCTTCCACCTGGCCAACGAGGTGCTGATCGACCTCGGCCGGCGCGACCGCAAGGGCGCACACGACACCTTCGACGACGGCGGGTACGCGCGGTTGATCGCTACGCTGCGGGCGCAGCGCGTCGGTGACCCGGTGGTGTACGCACCGCGGTTCCACCGGGAGATCGAGGAGTCCATCGCCTCGTCGATCCCGGTTCCGTCGACGGTGCCGCTGGTGGTCACCGAGGGCAATTACCTTCTGCTGGACCGTGATGCGTGGCCGACGGCGCGGTCGTGCATCGACGAGGTGTGGTTCCTGACGCTCGACACCGAGGTCCGCCGCGACCGCCTGCGGCGTCGTCATGAGGCGTTCGGGAAATCCCCGCAGGACGCCGAACGCTGGGCACTCGGGCCAGACGAGCGCAACGCGCAGCTGATCGAGTCGACCGCAGGTCGCGCGGACCGGATCGTGCGTGTGCCGTGACCACAATGGATGACGTCGCCCGGCTTGCCGGCGTGTCGACATCCACGGTGTCGCACGTGCTCAACGGCACGCGCAAGGTCAATGCCGAGACCCGGCTTCGCGTCGAGGAGGCGATCGAGCAGACCGGGTACCGGCGCAATGTCGTCGCGCGGGCACTCGCCGCCGGACGCACCAACACCGTCGGCCTGTCTATCTCGGCGCTGACCAACCCCTACTTCGGGAGCCTGGTGCACGCCGTCGAGCGGGCACTGTCCGACGCCGGGTACGTGCTGATCGTCGGTGACTCCCACGACGAGGCGGAATCCGAGAAGCGCGTGGTCGATTCGCTTCTCGGCCGCAAGGTCGACGGCATGATCGTAGCGCCCGCTGCCGGGTCGGAGCGCGCCTCCCTTCCTGAGATCGCGCGTGCGGGAACGCCTCTGGTGCTCATCGACCGCGGCGCCGACATCGAGAGCGATCAGGTGGGCCCGGAGAATGAGTCGTCGGCGAAGGCATTGACCGACCATCTGCTCGACATCGGGCACACGAGGGTCGGTGTGGTGCGTGGTCTCGCCGGGATCTCGTCGACCACCGAACGTTTCGACGGATACGTCGCGGCGCTGTCCGATCGCGGGATCGACCTCGACGCGTCGTTGATCGTCGACGGTGAATCCAACACCGAGGCCGCCGAGCGCGGCGTGTACGCGCTGATGTCGAGCGCCGATCGCCCGACCGCGCTGGTGTCGATGAACAACGCCATGACCATCGGCACCCTCAAGGCGATCCGCCGTCTGGGACTGTCGATCCCCGGGGATGTGGCGTTCGTCTGCTACGACGACTTCGAGTGGTCGGATCTGTTCGAGCCCAAGCTCACCGCGGCCGCGCAGGACGTCGAGACCATCGGTGCCACCGCGGTCGAACTGTTGCTGCGACGTATCCAGGGGGATGACGGTGCACTGCAGCGCATCCGGGTGCCGACGACGTTTCACCACCGCAATTCGTGCGGTTGCGCCTGACACTCATCCACTCACCCGCCGATCGCACGGGTGAACGCGTCGAGCATCCTGCCGGGCATGGTGTCCAGGCTTGCGTCCTGTTCGTCCTCGACCGCGGTGAGCGCGGCGACCTCGGCATCGGTGAGCTGACCGCCAAGAGCCCGGAGTTCCGGCGCGGGTGGGCCGACCATCGCGTGTTCGAGCTGTCGCACGGGATCAAGCGGCTACATCACCCGGTGATCGGCGATATCGATCTGCACTTCGAGGTGTTCCCGGTTTCGGGCAGTCCCGGGCAACAATTGGTCGTCTACCAGGCGCAACCGGGTTCACCCGCGGAGGAGTCACTGCGGATCCTGGCGTCGTGGGCCGCCGACAACGGCACCGGAAGGTGATCGACCATTCGAGAATGACGGTTCACATCTGCGGTCAGCTGAGCTAACGTCTCGATCACTGTCCTCTATCCAGGTTGGGTGGCTGCATGACTGTGACCGGCGAGCGTCCCGAGATCATCCTCACCGACGTCGACTTCAACCGCCGCGACCACCCCGATCGGCCTCTGCGGCCCATCCCGCCGGGCCGCGACCACTTCGCCGACCAGTGGCGCCGCATGCGCGAGATCATGTTCGGGGAGTGGATCGACGTCGACAAAGAGGTCGAACCCAACGAACTCACCCGCCTGCGCGACGACTACTTCTGGCAGGGCGACGAGCACATGATAGGCGTCGTCGACGCCTTCGAACGCATCGGACACGAACAGGGCCGTGCGATGTTCGAACAGGCGCTGACACAGGGCATCGACACCGTCGAAAACCCGCCGCAGGAACTCGTCGACCTCTTCGAACACCTCGACAACCTGCCCAAGCAGTTCGATCTTGTTGCCGCCGAACGCGGCCGGATGCTGGCGATGTCGAGCACGATGGCCGCGACCACGATCATCCGAGCGTGGGCGGTGTACGAGACCGCGATGACCGGCGACATCTCCGCGGCCACCGGGGCGACCGGACGTTTCGCCGACGACGGACCGCGGCGGTTCATCGAAACGGCCCGGGTGTTCGCGGAATTCACGCTGCCGGAGATCTTCGACCGGCACTCGGAGGCCTTCTGTGACGTCGTGCGGGTGCGGTTGATGCACGCGCTGGCCAGCCGTGGTCTGCGGCGCAAATGGGGTGACGACCTGTATCTGAAATTCGGCGAACCGATTCCGGTGACGTCGCTGCTCGGATTCGGCAGTGGCATGTTGCTCGGCCGCCTGGTGGACCACGCGTTCGGCCGCAAGCTCACGCCGCAACAGTTGGAGGATCTCGCCGAGTACTCGTCGTTCTCCGGCCGGTTGTGGGGCGCGCCCGAGCGTCTCTACTCCCCGAACGGGATCGAGCTGATCAAGTCGCTCAACTACGTTCTCTCCCGCGGTGGCAACCCGTCACCGTGGCGCGCCGAACTCGTCGACGCCGTCGCGGGCCCGGAACATCTGCAGACCCTCACCGACACACTGCCCGGCCTGCTCAAGAAGGTGATCTACAAGTACGCCAACACCATCACCGCCACCATCGCGTTCGCGCCTGCCGGTGTGGTGTTCGGTTACGAGCAGATCGAGGCCATGCTCAAGGACACGATGTTCGAGCCGCTCGGTTACGACATCCGCCGCCGGGTGAAGAACTTCGAGCGGCTGACCAAGCTCAACGTCCGCGTCGCGATGCTGGCCGACCGCGTTCCGTGGTCGAATCCCATTCGCGAGCACCGCAAGCGGACCGGAGCGGCCGCCCGCGAGCGCATCGCGATGCTCGACAAGATCGCCGCGGGCCGCCAGATCCCGCTGACCTACACCCACCACGACCGGTCGACATCGGGTGAAGGCTTCACCGGATAGCCGACCGGTCGTGGGGTGAATCAGCTTGCGACCAGGTAGACCGCCGTGGCCAGCACGAACGACATGAACCCGATGGCGGTGCCGACCACAGTCCACGTCTTCAACGTGGTGACCGTGTCGAAACCGCAGAAGCGGCCGACCAACCAGAACCCCGAATCGTTCACATGCGAGAACGTGATCGAGCCTGCGGCGATGGCGACGACGATTGCTGCCAGCGCGACACCGGTCAGGTTCAGCTCCGCGACCGCCGGGGCCATGATCGAACCCGCCGTGGTGGCCGCGACCGTGGCCGACCCCTGCGCCACGCGGAAGGCGATCGCGATGAGGAAGCCCGCGAGGATGACCGGCAGCCCGAAGGCGTCCAGGCCGTCGGCGAGGGTTTTGCCGATCCCGGTCTCGGTGAGGATGCGGCCGAACGCCCCGCCCGCACCGGTGATCAGGATGATCGAGCAGACCGGTGCGAGCGCGTCGTCGACGAGGTCCTCCAGCAGCCCGCCGATCCGTTCGTTGCGGCGCCGGCGTGGCCGGATGTACAGCAGCACCATGGCCAGCAGCACGCTGATCAACAGCGCGATCGAGGTGGTACCGATCAGGCGTGAAAGCTGGAAGAAGACGTTGTCTTTCGTCACCGCGCCATCGGCCTCGAGGGTCGAGAACACCGTGTTGAAGAAGATCAGCACCAACGGAAGCAGCAGAACCAGGATCACGGTCCAGAATCCGGGCCGCTCGTCCTCCGGATAATCCTTGGGTTCACCGAGCAGGTTCGGCACCGGCATGTTCGGGTAGCGCTTGGCGATGATGAGGCTGAGCCGGTAGCCCGCGAGGTACCAGGTCGGCAGGCCGACCAGTAGCGCGACGATGACCACCATGCCCACGTCGGCGCCCATCACCGTGGCCGCGGCCGTCGGACCGGGGTGCGGCGGGGTCAGCGCATGCATCATCAGAAACGCGCCGATGGACGGCAGCACGTACAGCATGAACGATCCGCCCAGACGCCGTGCCACCGTGTAGATGATCGGCAGCATGACGATGAAGCCGGCGTCGAGGAAGATCGGGAACGCGTAGAACAGCGACGCCACGGCAAGTGCCAGCGGCGCCCTCTTCTCACCGAAACGGTTGAGCATCTTGTCGGCGAGAACCTGTGCGCCACCGGTCATCTCGACCAGTCGCCCGAGGACGGCGCCGAACCCGACAAGTAGCGCCACGCTGCCGACGGTGTTGCTGAAGCCGGCGATGACGACATTGATGACATCGCCCATGCTGATGCCCGCCGCAAGGCCGGTCAGCACACTGACGACGATCAACGAGAAGAACGCGTGCAGCCTGACCTTGATGATCAGGAAGAGCAGAACCGCAATGGCGACAAGCGCGATGACGACAAGCAGGGCGGCAGGCCGCTCCGCAAGGGTTATCTCGTCCATGGGGACCCTTCAGTTTCGGTGAGCGGGAAGGCGGCCGACACAGGAGGCGACGGCCGGTCGAGCGGTGTCAGGCGCCCTTGGGGGCCGGTCCGAGTTCGCGCAGCAGTTCGCCCATGCGCGAGTAGGCCTTGTTGCGGTATGCGATGACCGCAGCCTTGGTTTCGTCGTCGAAGTCGCCGGTCCAGCCCTTGCCGTTCTTGGTGCCGTAACGGCCGGCGTCGACGTTGTCCGTGAGCAGCTTGGGGGTGGCCATGCGCTCACCGAATGCGTTCTCCAAGGTGTGGTAGCCCTTGACGTACACGTCGAGCCCCGCCTGATCGGCGATGGCGAACGGGCCGAAGAACCCGAGCCGGAAGCCGAACGTGGTGCGGACGATGGTGTCGACGTCCTCCTTGGTGGCCACGCCCTCTTCGACGATCAGCGTCGCCTCCTTGAGCAGCGCGTACTGCAGGCGGTTCAGCGCCATACCCGGGGTGTCGGCCACCTGGGCGCCCTCACGTCCGGCACGTGCCAGGAGGTCCTTGACGGAGTCGATCACCTCTTGGGTCGTGGCCTCGCCCGCGACGAGTTCCACACCGGGGATGAACGGTGCCGGGTTGGAGAAGTGCACGGTGAGGAACCGCTCCGGGTGGGTTACCGCGTCGACCAGCACCTTGACCGGGATGGTGGAGGTGTTGGTGCCGATGATCGTGTCGGGGCGAGCGCTCGCACACACGCGCGCCAGCACTTCCTTCTTGACGTCGACGTCTTCGAAAACGGCCTCCATCACGTAGTCGACGTCGGAGACGGCGTCGTCCAGGCTGTCGCTGGCCGTGAGGTTGCTCATGATGGTGTCGGCGCTGCCGGGCCCGAACAGGCCCTGCTGCTCGAATTCCCGTGCCTCCCGGTCGAGGCGCTTGAGCGCCTCCTGGGTGGCCTCGTCGTTGACGTCGGCGATCTGGACCTTGAATCCGTTGAGGGCCAGCACCTGGGCGATGCCGCCGCCCATGTACCCGGCGCCGACGACTGTGACGGTGTTGATCTTGCGCATGAGATGTCCTTCGAAGGTGGTGGGATCAGGCGAGTGCGGAGGTGAGAACCTGCAGGATGTACTCGCGGTTCTCGGCGCACACGCCGAGGGAATCGGAGCCGTAGTGCTCACAGCAGAACGGGCCGGTGTAGCCGAGTTCGAGTGCCAGACGGATGATCTGGCGGTAGTTGACGTAGCCGTACTTCAACGGCAGCGGCGCGGAGCTGTAGGCGCCGGTGGCCGGGTCGAAATCGCGCGAGTAGTTCTTGATGTGCCAGAAGTTCGAGTACGGAAGCACTTTCGCGTACATCTCGGACGGGTGGGGCATGGGCCGGTGCAGCCGGACCAGGTTGCCCAGGTCGGGGTTGAGGCCCACGGCGTCGTGGTCGACGTCCTTGATGAACGCCACCGCGTCATCCGGGGTGCCGATGTAGGTGTCCTCGTACATCTCGAGGCTCAGCTGAATCCCGTTGGTGCGGGCGTGGTCACCGAGTTCCCGGACGCGTTCGATCGCGAGGTCGCGCAGGGCGGGGTCGTCGACGTGGCCCTGTACCAGCCAGAACCAGATCTGCTTTTCCTGCTCGGGGGTTAGCGCCTGCATGAAGCCGGTGTTCACGATGGTCGCCCCGAACGAGGGTGCGAGGTCGATGAGCCGGTGGGCGTCGGCGAGGTTCTTCTCGCCGTTCTCGACATCGACGATCGAGCTGCGGGTCATCGAGATCGACGAGATCGCCAGGCCCTCGTCGGCGAGGACCGTGCGGAACTCCTCGATGCGGCTGTCCGACAACGCCGCCAGGGGAACCCAGGCGTCGGTGGGATCGATGTGGTCGAAGCCCAGTTCACGCACCTGGCGCAGTTGCTTCGCCCACACGCCGGCCGGGGCGTCCTTGATGTGGCCGCCGTCGGGCGCTCGGTTGCCGAATCCCAGCATGTTCGCCGCGATCGGCCAGGTGTGAGCAGAGTACATCCCTGGTCCTCCAAGTGGTTTGTGTCACAAATACGTCGCTAAATCACATAGGATATAGGGGTACGACCCCGTTATGTCAACGCCGGGTAAACTTCGCTTCCTGATTCAGCGACGTCTGACGGCGCAAAACTTGCGCCCGGCGCATTCGGCAGCCAATGGGACCGCGCGGATGCGAAAGAGGCGTGAGTGTGGAGAACGAAGCGAGGGCAGGCCTGCGATCCGACATGAGAACCGATTCGGACACCGACGTGGAACCAGGCCGGGACTCCGAGGCGCGGCCGGTGCGCAGCACGCTCGTCGACCAGGTCTACGAGCGACTGATGGAGCTGTTGCTCAACGGCACGCTCAAGGCGGGCGACCCCGTCAGCATCGACGGAACCTCCCGCTACCTGGGTGTTTCGCAGACCCCGGTGCGTGAGGCGCTGGCCCGCCTGGAGTCGACGGGTCTAGTTGTCCGTGTCGCCATGCGCGGATACCGGGTGCCGGAGATGCCGGACGCCAAGGAGATCGCCGACATCATGGACGCCCGGTTGCTCATCGAGCCCCAACTGGCCGAACTCGCGTGCAACCACGCCGATCCCGAGTGGCTCGATGCGCTGGCGCAAGCGGTCGACGAGCAGGAGCGCGCACCGCACACCGCGGACGCGGCCGCGATCAGGCGCTACCACCGCGCTGACGAGCAGTTCCACCGGCTGATCGCCGAACGTGCAGGCAACGCTGCACTTCTGCGCGTGTACGACGCACTCGGTGGGCACGGCCAGCGGTTCCGGCTGTTCATCGGGGTGGGGGTGCAGGACTCCGAGTTCGCGATCGCCGAGCACCGGGAACTGCTCGAGGCGTTCCGCCGTGGTTACGGGCCCGAGGTGTACCGCATCATGCATGGGCACATCAGCAGCGTGAAGCGGCGCGCGTTGTCCGAACAGGCCAGGGCCGAGCACGCCTGGACCGCCCGGGTACAGACTTAGTGACCCAAATCCTATAGGATCGTGGCACGCGTACCGAGTCACGCAGCGCCCGCTGCGCCCCGATCGGTCCCATTTGCCAGAAGGACGGAACAATGACGTACCTCCTGAACTCTCCGGACGACTTCGCCGACGAGGCGGTGCGCGGTCTCGTGGCCGCCAACCCCGATCTGCTCACCGAGGTGCCCGGCGGTGTCGTGCGGTCCACCGAGACACCGAAGGGACAACCCGCGCTGGTGATCGGCGGCGGTTCGGGCCACTACCCGGCCTTCGCAGGCTGGGTCGGCCCCGGCATGGGCCACGGCGCGCCGTGCGGCAACATCTTCTCCTCGCCGTCGGCCTCCGAGGTCTACTCGGTGGTGCGCAACGCCGAGAACGGCGGCGGCGTCATCCTCGGGTTCGGCAACTACGCCGGTGACGTCCTGCACTTCGGCCTGGCCGCCGAGAAGCTGCGGCACGAGGGCATCGACGTGCGCATCGTGACCGTCAGTGACGACATCGCCTCCAACAGCCCCGAGAACCACCGCGACCGCCGCGGCGTCGCGGGTGACCTGCCGGTGTTCAAGATCGCCGGTGCCGCGATCGAAGCCGGTGCCGATCTCGACGAGGCCGAGCGCGTGGCGTGGAAGGCCAACGACGCGACCCGCTCGTTCGGCCTGGCCTTCGAGGGTTGCACGCTGCCCGGCGCGACCGAACCGCTGTTCCACGTCGAAAAAGGCTGGATGGGCGTCGGACTCGGCATCCACGGTGAACCCGGCGTCCGCGACAACCGCCTCGGCACGGCGGCCGAGGTCGCCGACATGCTGTTCGACGAGGTGACCGCCGAGGAACCGCCGCGCGGTGAGAACGGGTACGACGGCCGGGTGGCCGTGATTCTCAACGGCCTGGGCACCGTGAAGTACGAAGAGCTGTTCGTCGTGTACGGCCGCATCGCCGAACGCCTTGCGCAGCAAGGATTCACCGTTGTGCGCCCGGAGGTCGGAGAGTTCGTCACCAGCCTCGACATGGCCGGTGTGTCGCTCACCATGGTGTTCCTCGACGACGAACTCGAACGGCTGTGGACCGCACCCGTCGAGACCCCCGCCTACCGCCGCGGCGCGATGCCTGCCGTCGACCGCACACCACGCACCACCACCTGGGACGCCGCGGAGACCACGATCCCGGAGGCGAGTGAGGGCTCGCGCGAGTGTGCCCGCAACATCGTTGCCGTTCTTGAGACCTTCCAGCAGGTGTGCGCCGACAACGAGGCCGAGCTGGGCCGCATCGACGCGGTCGCCGGCGACGGTGACCACGGCCAGGGCATGTCGTTCGGTTCGCGGGGTGCCGCGCAGGCCGCGCGTGACGCCGTGGACCGCAACGCCGGCGCCCGGACCACGCTGCTGTTGGCCGGTCAGGCGTGGGCCGACGCGGCCGGCGGAACCTCGGGTGCGCTGTGGGGCGCGGCGCTGACCAGCGCCGGCGGCGTCTTCAGCGACACCGACGGCGCGGATGAACAGGCCGCCGTCGACGCGATCTGTGCCGGGATCGATGCCATCCTGCGCCTCGGTGGCGCGCAGCCGGGTGACAAGACGATGGTCGACGCCGCCGTTCCCTTCCGCGATGCCCTGGTGAAGGCCTTCGACACCCAGGCCGGACCGGCGATCACCAGCGCCGCCCGGGTGGCGCGCGGTGCCGCCGAAAAAACTGCGGACATCACGGCTCGACGTGGCCGCGCGCGGGTACTCGGGGAGAAGAGCGTCGGCACGCCCGATCCCGGGGCCTTGTCCTTCGCCATGCTGATGAAGGCGCTGGGCGAGCACCTCACCCGGTGAGCGGCCCGACCGACCACAACAACTCAGAGGAGAAGGAGAGCACCATGGCGTTGAAGATCGTCATCGGCGGCGACAACGCCGGATTCAACTACAAGGAAGCCCTGCGCAAGGACCTCGAGGCCGACGACCGCGTCGCGTCCGTCGAGGACGTCGGCGTCGGTGGTGTCGACGACACCACCTCCTATCCGAACGTCGCCGTCGCTGCCGCCGAGAAGGTCGCACGCGGCGAGGCCGACCGGGCTCTGCTGATCTGCGGTACCGGCCTCGGTGTCGCGATCGCGGCCAACAAGGTCAAGGGCATCCGCGCCGTTACGGCACACGACGTGTACTCCGTGCAGCGGTCCGTCCTGTCGAACAATGCGCAGGTGCTGTGCATGGGCGAACGCGTCGTGGGACTCGAGCTGGCGCGCGCCCTGGTGAAGGAGTGGCTGGGCCTCGAGTTCGATCCGCAATCGGCGTCCGCCGCGAAGGTCAATGACATCTGCGCGTACGAGGGTGCCTGACGCTCGGGCGCTCGGCGCCGCACAGCTGTGGATCGGCACCAGCTGGAAGATGAACAAGGGGCTCGCCGAGTCGCGTGGTTACGCCCGCGAACTGGCCGAGTACGTCGCGGCGAAGCCGCCGGCCGGCGTCCAGCCGTTCATCATCCCGTCGTTCACCGCACTCACCACGGTGCGGGACGCGCTGGGCGACGACTCGCCCGTGCTGCTCGGGGTGCAGAACGCACACTGGGAGGACCACGGCGCATGGACCGGTGAGGTCTCCGTCGCGCAGGCGAAGGACGCAGGCGCGCAGATCGTCGAGATCGGGCACTCCGAGCGTCGTGAGCATTTCGGTGAGACCGTCGAGACCACACGGCTCAAGGTGGCCGCGGCGCTGCAGCACGGTCTGGTGCCGCTGCTGTGCATCGGCGAGAGCGCCGAGACCAAGCAGGCCGGTGAGTCGTCGCGCTTCATCCTCGAGCAGGCCGCAGGCGCCCTGGAGGGTTTGACCGACGAGCATTTGGCCCGCGTTCTCATTGCCTACGAGCCCATCTGGGCGATCGGCGAGAACGGTCGCCCGGCGACCGTCGAGGAACTGCGGCAGCCGTTCGATGATCTGGCACGCGAATACGGTTGTCGCACAATGGGATTGCTCTACGGTGGGTCGGTGAACACCGACAACGCCGAAGATCTGCTGGGCATCGATCACGTCACGGGGTTGTTCATCGGACGGGCGGCCTGGCAGTTGCCCGGTTACGTGCGGATCCTTGAGATGGCCGCGGCTCACCCCAAGGCCAAGGCCTGATCCACCGGTGAGTGCACCGTCGGCCGGTAGGTGAGTTCCTGGGTGCGGCCGTCCAGCGTGCGGGTCTCGATGAGTTCGAGATCGAAATCGGCTGCGCCACGCAGGATCGGATCGTCGCCGGTCTGTCCGGTGACCACGGGGAAGATCGTCACCTGCAGGTAGTCCACCAGGCCTGCGGCCATCAGCGCGCGGTTCATCGACAGGCTGCCGTGTGAGCGCAGCGGCACGGCCGACTCCTCTTTGAGCCGGGCCACGACATCGACGGCGTCACCGTGTGCGACGGTGGCGTCCGGCCATTCCAGCGGCTCCTTCAGTGTCGAGGACACCACGGTCGCCGGCAGGTGGCGCATCCGGGTGACCCACGGATCGAGCAGATCCTGGTCACCCGCGGCGAGCAACTCCACAAACGTGCGATAGGTGTTGGCGCCGAACACCATCCGCTGATCTGCTTGGTACAGGGCGAGGCGGCGCGCGAGCAGTTCGGGGCCCTGTTTGCCCGAGTAGCCGCCCCACTCACTGCTCGCGCCGCCGAAGCCGTCGAGGCTGGTGAAGACGTCGAACGTGTACGTGGCGGTCATGGCGCTCTCCTCGAATCGGTGCGATCACGTACCAATGCAGACGGCAATGCGCGGCGAAACTCATCGCGGGCCCTAGCATGGGGCCGGTGCACAAGCCATCGCTCGTGGCCGCCGCTCTGCTTGTCGGTCTGACCGCCGCTCCCTTTGAAGTCCCTGTCGCCGGGGCCGCACCCGTGTCGTCGCTCGATCAGGTGCTTTCCGACGCGGTGGCCGCCGACGGCGTTCCCGGGGCGATCGCCGTCGTCTACGACGGCCACACACTCAGTCGCCACTGGGCGGGTGTCTCCGACGTCGCCACCGGCGCGGAGTTCACACCGAACACGCACGTGCGCGCCGGCAGCGTCTCGAAAGTCTTTGTCGCCGCGATGATCCTGCAGTTGGTGGCCGAAGGCCGCATCGATCTCGACGCGCCGATCGAGGTGTACCTGCCCGGGCGGGTCCGCGGCGAGGGTATCGACCCAGAGGCCATCACGGTGCGCCAGGTGCTGCGTCATCAGAGCGGGCTGCCGGAGTATTTCGATTCCGTCACCGACGTGCCCACCGAACCGGTCACCGGCGAGCAACTACTGGACATGGCGTTGACGCGGCCCGCCGGGTTCGCCCCCGGCGAGAAGACGGTGTACACCAACACCAACTACGTCGTCGCGGGCCTGATCGCCGAGGCGGTCACGGGGACACCCGTCGCCGATGAGGTGACGCGGCGCGTGATCGTGCCGCTGGGGTTGCGCGACACCTACTGGCCCGCGCCCGACGACACCGGCCTGCGCAAACCGTTCGCGCACGGCTACGAGAACAAGCACGGGGTGCGCACCGATGTCACGGACTTCAACGCCTCGGCCGCCGGGATGTCGGGATCGTTGGTGTCCACGGGCGAAGACATGGCCGTTTTCGTATCCGCGTTGCTGGCCGGGCGGGTCGTGCCTCCCGCCCAACTGGCCGACATGATGGACACCGTCGAACTCGATTCGCAGGGACAGCGGTACGGCCTCGGCCTGGGCAGTATCGACCTGTCGTGCGGTGTGCGGGTGTGGGGCCACAGCGGTGGCATCCCGGGCTTTCACACCCTGATGATCGCGCCGCAGGGCGGCCCCGCACTGACCGTGACGGTGACGCAGGACCCCGAGACCGGCGATCCGCTTGAGCAGGCGGCGGAGGCGTTCTACTGCACGTGAACCCACCTGTCGGTACCCGGTGCTACCCATATGGGCGAACACCGACATGGAGGTAGACAATGACGCGCACCGCGCCGGTTCGGATCGTCAGGGACAGTCTTCTGCTGGGCCCGGTGAGGGTGACATTCCAGCGGACGCTGCGCATCCCCGAGACCGGGCTGCATCCGCTGCCACCCGGTCTGGGCCGGTTCCCGCTGCGCCGCGTCGAGGACTATCCCGACACGGCACCCGCCGAATGGCTCGCGCGTGGCGGCATCATGTTGCCGATCTATCAGCGCGAGGCCATGTGGCTGTCGTTCGACTCCGACCAGCCCACCGCGTTGCAGGTGGGTGTGGGCAAGGTGTGCGCGGTCAGCGGCCTGCCGTGGATCGAGCGCCTGATCGGCGACCCGCAAAACTATGTGGCCCTGCCACGTCAGCCGTGGCTCGACGGTATCAACGCGGGGGAGGGGTTCATCCGCCAGTTCGTGGCTGTGCCACTGGGTTCCGGCGCGACCGTCGAGGGGCAGGTCACCGGTGAGGAGACCCATGGTGGTGTCCAGTTGCGCGCGGTCGGTCTGACCGCCGAGGCGCTCGAGAAGTGGCGCGCCGAACAGGCCGCCGCTGAGGAGTCGACTGACGTCGAGGATTGCTACGACGGCCCGCTGATGTGCGCGCCGCCGGCGGCGGATGGGGCCATGGGGCTGGGCGCCGGCGGGCGGATGCGCCAGGAGGTGTACGCCGACAGCCGTCCGCTCACCGACTACGACGAGACCGGTGCCCTGCGGGTGTTCGTGCACCTGTGCTCGGCCGCGCAGTGGACGGCCATCACGGGCGAGGTTCCGCCGCCTACCCCCGTCGACCGTGATGCGTACGTCGAGGCGGGCCTGCCGTGGTTCGACTACTACGACGCCGACGCACGTGACCTGGCGGCCTCCGAGGTGCTCTCGCGCGTGAAGAGCGTCGGGGAGAAACTCGACATCGACGATGATCCGTTCGTGCCGGTGAAACCCGGCACGGTGATCCCGATCGGTGGTGCGAGCGCGGACACGGTCTCCGACGGGACGTGGTAGTCGCCTGACGGGCAGACCGGTGCGATCAATGTGACGAATCACGCCCTGCGGCACACAGCAATGTGACATTGTGTGTTGTCACATTGCTGTGGTGCCGGGTCGAGGGAGAGTCGTTCGCAGTGAAACGGTCGCGAAGTCGTCTGAGGGGCAGAAGGTTTCGGTACGGATTCGCGGCGGCGGCGCTCGCCGGCGGGATCGCGTTCGCGCCACCGGGAATCGGCTGGGCCGACTCCACCGAGTCCACCGACTCCGGGACGGCATCGACATCGAGTTCGACCTCGGCGAGCAGCGAAGCCTCGTCGAGCGCACGTCGTGCCTCGCAGACACCATCGCGAGCGGGCACGACCATCCGCGGGGATCGCGCCGGCAGCCGACCGAGCACCGGCAGACCGTTCCCCAGCCCCCGGTTCAAGAAGTCCGAGGCCCGGGTCTCCGAGTTCTCGGAGCGGATGAAATCCAGTCTCGACAAGGCGAAGTCGCGTTGGACCCGTCCCGAGCGCAAGCCCAAGGACACCTCAACAGCCGAACCCCCTTCGGCCGCAGCGCAACCGGATCAGGACCCGCCGGGCACACCTGACACGGCCACCCCCGATGCGCCCGTCCTGCCCGCCGTCACGTTGCCCGATCCGGTCGCGGCCGCCCCCGAGCCCACGCCGCCGACCACACGCGACAAACACCGGCAGGCCCTGACGGCCATCGTCCGAGAGACCCACCGGCCCGAGCGGCACCTCACCCTCGTTCCCCGTGCCGATCACGCGGTCACCGCGCCACCGACGGCGCCACCAGTTGACGATGCGCCGCTGGCGGCCGCCGCGAGCGCGGCCGCTGTCGAGACCACACCGGCTCCACCGCAACCACTCTCACCGGCCGCGCAGCTTCGTGCGCTGCCGGGCCGCGTCGTCAACGCGGTACTCGATGCGTTGGACTTCACCTCCTCGGCGAACAGCCCCACCCTGCCGGTCAGTCTGGCGCCGGTCAACGATCTGATCTTCGGGACGTTCCGCGAGATCGAGCGACTGATGGGGCTGCACGACACTCCGCCGGAACAGCCGGTGGTGCCCACGATGGTCTACGACGGTCCCACCGATCGACCGACACCCACTGTGGCGCAGTTCCTCAACGCATCCACCGCGGCGTATGTGCTCGGCGCGACGCCCGGCGGTCTGAAGCCCTTCGTGGTCGACGGTGAACAGATGCAGTCCACCGACATCGTTTCCGGCATGGTCGGCAAGGCGTGGGTGACACCGGAGGGGCAGATCATCATCGCCTACCAGGGCACCACGGGTGGTTCCCATCTGCTGTTCAACCCCATCATCGTGATCCCGCAGGTGATCGCTGATCTGCAGGTGGTGTTCACGGGCACCACACCGCTGGCATTCCACGACGCGCTCGACTTCGCGCAGCAGGTACGGGCCGAGGCCGCCCGCCAGGGCTACAGCGACGACGACATCTTCGTCACGGGCCATTCACTCGGCGGTTGGGAAGCCCAGTACGTCGCACAGCAGACCGGGCTGGCGGGCATCGGATTCGAGGCACCGGGCATCAACACCACGGTCCCCGGCAACGGCGCCGACTCGATGTTCGTCAACATCGGCACCTACGGCAGTTCCGCGCCGTACATGGCCACGGATCTGCCTGGGCTGCAACCCTTCATGCCGCCCTACGTACCCGGCGGCGGCAGCAAGCCGCACTACGGACCCATCGTGATGATCGGAGATCCGGCCGCCATGACGCCGCTGTACAACGCCTCCACGCTGTGGGGCACGAGCGTGACCGGCAGCGTCATCTTCCTCGTCGATTACCTGATGAACTTCTTCCAGTACCACCTGCCCGGCGTGCAGGCCTACCACCTCGACGTCACGCCCGATCCAGGTGTGGTGCCGTTCCTGGGCACGGCACGCGGACCGGTGCACGAAGGTTATGGCGAGCTGACGATTCCCGAACTGCTGGCACGCGCGTCCGACGACGGCATCCTGTTCCAGCCGTGACGGGCGGTCGGGTCAACGTGCGCCCGGCAGCACTTCGATCACACCGTGCCCCACGAACGAGACGTCGCCGCCGACCTTGACCGTCTCGACGTAGTCGGTGCTGCCCTCGGCGAGTACACGCAGAGTGCTGGGACGACCGGTGTACTGCCCCTGCCGCAGCACGAAGGACTCACCGCCGCTGACCAGGCCGTGGCGCAGGCGGTAGGCGCCGATCACTCCTGCGGCGCTACCGGTCGCGACGTTCTCGATGATGCCGTCGTTGTTCCAGTGCCGTACCTCGACGGCGGATTCGTCGAACAACACCGCGAACTGGGCGCCGAATCCACGCAACATCTCGGTGATGTCCCGAGATATCCGGCCCCGCGCCAGGGCGCCCGGGCCGACGGGGACGATCAGGTAGCGAAGCCCCGTGCTCACCACCTCCATGGGCAGGTCGGCCGCGAGGTCGTCGGGCACAAGATCGAACGCCGCGGCGACCTGATCGCGGTCATCCACCTGGCCCAGGAATTCCGGAGTGCCCTGGTCGAGCACACCCGAGTAACCCGCGGCCGTGGATTCTGTGGTGATCTCGACCGTCG
>Ga0180218_1000387_pt1 | contig 46142 bp, 34 predicted proteins | sample eDN3rd37CKraftBY_FD_151334 | JGI IMG/M metagenome (GOLD analysis project Ga0180218, IMG submission 151334) | Enriched backyard soil microbial communities from Emeryville, California, USA - eDNA 3rd pass 37_C Kraft BY (version 2) (version 2) | ecosystem: Environmental > Terrestrial > Soil >... | reverse complement strand
GGCGAAATCACTGAGTGGCAGGGTCACTCCGCCGAGCGGCTAAGGGAAATGAAAGACCATCTCGAACGGCTGAAGGCGCAAGGGATCGAGGCGATTGACTGATCCTTGGCCTGAGTGAATTGCAGGTTTCATTCGCCCGGTATGCGAAGATGGCTCTTTGCGCCCGACTTCGTCATCCTCGAACGCGCGAGCAGCGCGATGCGCGTTCGGGGATCCAGCGTGAGACTCATCGCAGACGACCGAACTCCTTCAAGGCGCCGCGCAAGTGGCGCCTTGTATGTTTCTTGCGCCTTCGTCAATTCATCCCCGGCCTTCTGCGTGGCTGCCGCCACGCTCGCCCGAGGATGACGATGGCAGCTCACAAGGAACACCTTCGTCATCCTCGAACGCGTAAGCGGAGCGATGCGCGTTCGGGGATCCAGCGTTAGACTCGTCGCAGACGGCCTAACTCCTTCAAGGCGCCGCGCAAGTGGCGCCTTGTTTGTTTTTGCGCCTTCGGCGATTCTTACGCTGGATCCCCGGCCTTCGACGTGGCTATGCCACGCTCGGCCGAGGATGACGGAGGGGGTTGTTCGTGCGCGTCATACGACCGGCCGTTTACATTTTGGCGAGCCGCCGAAACGGCACGCTCTACATCGGCGTGACCGGCGATCTCGCTGCGCGCCTCTCGGTTCATCAGCAGGGCACGGTTGACGGCTTCACGCAACGCTATCGCGTGCACCTCCTCGTCTTCTACGAGGAATTCAACACGATGCTCGAAGCCATCGCGCGAGAGAAAAAATTGAAGAAGTACTCGCGTGCGGCGAAGATCGCTTTGATCGAAACCGACAATCCTGGATGGCAAGACCGGGCCGCAGAGATCATGACTTGGAGAGGCTAAACGCTGGAGGGGTGCGGGCGTAGACAGGCTCCCCCAAAAAAAACAAAAGCCGCCAAGGGCACTTTCCGAACGCGAACGGAAACAGCCCTTGGCGGCGGCTCAAAACGCGTTCCAAAATCCCCCCGGAACGCGTTCGGCGTTAGTGCTTCGCCTTCTTGACCTTATGCGGATGCTTATGGCCGTGATGGTGATGCGCCGCGCTGTGTTTGTGCGCGTGGTGCGCATGCGCATGACGATGATACTTCTTCTTCTTCACGTGCTTCACCGTGTGGGCGACAGCCGTGGCCGCGCCCGGAGCGTGCAACCGCGGCGCCGATGTCGCCGCTTGCGCCGATGCGCTCATGCCCAAAGCGAAGGCTCCAAGCAAAATCAATCCCGCGACTTTCATTGTTTCGTCTCTCCGAGCTGGCACAGCTGCTTCTGAGCTGCTGGCCAATGCTACGAACGAGTTCCGCGCGAGCGAACAAATATAAATTCCATTGCTCAGCAGGAAATTTGCGGTGCGGATAGCAGCCATGTTTTCCGGCGATGCTCGGCCGCCGGGATGATGGTGGGGATGCACTCTCGCCACGGCAGGCCAATCCATCTCTGCGCGAATAATTTCTTGGCGGATAGTTGACGCACGCTTGGCTTTTAGAGACGTTGAAGCGGTTGCGTAGCTGTTGGAGGTTTCCTTGCCGCCGGAAGTTCTCGCGTGGGCCCTGCTGTTCGTTGCCGGTACCGGCGTCGTCTATCGCTTCGGGTCCTGGTTGCTCCGGCGCTCTGAGGCCCGGCAGTCGTCTGCAATAGCAGTGCCGAGCGCCGTCTATGCGCCGCCTCCGGAAACGCCCGCCCCGCTTGCTGTTTCTTCACCGCCCTTCCGGACGCCAGTCGCCAGCGTGCGCCCCGCCGCCGCGCTGCCCAGCATACCCGAGATCGTGCCGCCCCCAGAGCCTGCCCGTCATGACCCCGTGCCGGTTGCCGTTGAAACGACGGCCACGGTCGCCGCCGGCGTTGCTCCTCCCCTACGCCCGGCGCTGAAGCCGAGCATTGCGGCGACGCTGCCGCCAAAGCCCAGCGCACCGCCCGCGCCACTTGCTGTTTCTTCACCGCCGTTCCGCACGCCGGTCGCCGGCGTTCGCCAGGCCGACGCGCCGCCCAGCGCGCCAGCGAACGTGCCGGCACCAGCGCCTGCCGCTCATTATGCTGCACCTGTTGAAACTGAAGCTCCGCCCTCACCGGCACCACCATCAGAGCCTGCCGTGAGGGATGCTCCCTTGGCCCGGCGCAAGCTGGTTCAGCCGGCTCTCACACTTCGTGCGTGGAAGCTGGGCGAAGTCGCGCCGCGGCTCGATATCCGGCTGAAGGAGACGCGCAGCCGCAAGGTCGTCACGATTGCGAAGGCGCTGCGTAAGCCATCTGAGAAGCAGGCGCCGCGGGGATTGAAGGTGCTTAGCCCTCGGTCCGCACCGGAAAAGTCCCCGGTCCGGCGAATCGGCCGGAAGCTCGATGCAGCTACTCTCCTTGCTTCGATGCCGGTGCAAACACGAGTTGTAGGGGTTCGCACACGGCGCTTTCGGGTCCTCTCAGTGACGGAGTTGTGAATATCGCCTCCCGTGCCACAGCGTGAACACGGGTATTTCTTCGACGGAAGAGCCCTTTAGCGCCGCTTTTGCACAACCCCGATTCGCTCCAGAACGTGCAGAAACCCGCGGTTTTCCGGGGGTTTTTCTTGTGCCAGTGATAAGCCCGCGCGTGGACTCCACACCTTATCCTCACCTCTCCCCGTTCTCCCCGGAATGATTCGCACGAGGCTGGTTCGCGCCTGACGAATCAGGGCAATTTCCGGCCAGAGAAATTCTTTCTGGATTCGGAGTTAGAGATGGCACAGCAAGTGCGGGCGCCTTTGTCGGTCTACATGCTCGCCGATCATCTCGATGCGACGCTCGCGGCGGGCGAGGATCTGATGGCGCGCGGCGGTGACTGGCGCGCCCTGGCAGAGACGCCGTGCGAGCCGACCGACTTCATCGTGCAACAACGCGCAGTTGCCGAAGAAGTTCGCAGTCTCGAACTCATGCTCGTTGCCCGCATTTTAAAAGCGCGAACGCATGCAAGCTCGCTTGCCGAATGCGACGACCGCTTCCGCGCGATTGCCAAGCTCTTCGTTTCCGGCACGGCCATTCTGCTCGATGCGGTCGAGGAAAGCGGGGACGCGCGCGTCACGGATTTCGACACCGCCGACGGCATCGTCGCCTACATCCGCAGCCGGGGCCTCATCGCGCCCGACGCGCCGGCCGTGCGGGTGCCTTCGGACTTGACGATCGACGACAACTTCCTCGTTGCCAAGCGCATCGCGCTCGGGCCGCTGCTCGATATGGCAGCCGCATTCCTCGATGCGCTCGATATGCAGTACGATCTTTTCGGCGGCGACGCGCCGGCGACATCAAACGCTTTGGCTGCGGACTTCGAAGACGGCGAGCACGCGCGTCTGAACTGATCCTCAGGCTTCGTTCGTCAATTTGCGGCAGCCGGCACTATGCCGGCGTTGGTAGGCCGAGCGCCGTCATGAGCGTTTCGGCCGCCTCGGCCAAGCGCTCGCGATCGGGGCTGCGCAGGACCAGATCGGCCGCCGGACGGCCGTCGCGCAGCAACGGATAGCTCCCCATCTGCACGTCAGGATAAAGCTGCTGATGGGCAGCAAACGTATCGGCGATCTCGCTTTCCGGACGGTTGACCGGGATCGACACTGACAGGAGCTTGGGCCCCGTCTTCAGCTCAGGCGTCACCTTCTGCAGCATCGATTGCGCGACGGACGGCACTCCCGCCATCACGAAAACATTGCCGATCCGAAAGCCCGGCGCGCCCGACAGTGCGTTTTCGATCAGGTCCGCGCCTGCAGGAATGCGGGCCATGCGCAGGCGTGCGGGCGTCATCTCAAGGCCCCTCCCCGCGTAATAGTCGCTCAGAATTTTCTCGGCTCTCGCATCGACATCGATCGGCACGCCGAAGGCTTTGGCCATGCTGTCGGCAGTGATGTCGTCGTGCGTCGGGCCGATGCCGCCCGTCGTGAAGAGATAATCGTAGCGCCGGCGCAGAGCATCCACCGCGGAGACGATTTCCGCTTCGTCATCGGGCACGACGCGAACTTCGCAAAGCTTGATGCCGATGCCGGTCAGATGCTCCGCGACCGCGCCGATGTTGCGGTCGTGCGTTCGTCCGGAGAGAATTTCGTCGCCGATGACGAGCAAAGCCGCCGTCACGATCCGTTCTTCAGCCAAGGTGCCGCTCGCTTATTCCTGCAATCTCGCGCTCGTCTTAGCATTGGAACTCGCGGCACGAAAACACTTGCTCGCCGGTCCGCTTGGCCGATATGGCGTGCGCATGAAATTTTCGCATCCTCTCGTCCCCGGCATTCTCGTTCAACGCTACAAGCGCTTCCTTGCCGACGTCACGCTTGCCGACGGCTCGTCGATAACAGCGAGCTGTCCCAATACCGGCTCCATGCTGGGCTTGACCGCGCCCGGCTCGCGCGTGTGGCTTTCAGAGAGCGACAGCCCGGCCCGCAAATATCGCCATACGTGGGAAATGATCGAGGCCGATCTCGGCCAAGGGCCGCACCTCGTCGGCATCAATTCGGGCCGGCCGAACGCGCTCGTGACAGAAGCCATCCTGGACGGGCGCATTCCGGAACTCGCCGGCTATGTGAACCTCAAGCGTGAGGTGAAATACGGCATCAACAGCAGGATCGACGTTCTGCTGTCGGGCGGGCGGGAAGACCGCAACTGCTACGTCGAGGTCAAAAACGTGCATCTGATGCGCAGCGCGGGCGAGGCTGAATTTCCCGACAGCAAGACCGAGCGAGGCGCGAAGCACCTGCGCGAGCTTTCCAGTATGGTTGATGAGGGCCATCGCGCCGTGATGGTTTTTCTTGTGCAGCGCAGCGACGCGGAAAAATTCTCGCTCGCGGCCGATATCGACCCCGCCTACGCGGCGGCATTTCAAACCGCAGCCGCATCAGGCGTTGAAATGCTCTGCTATCGCTGTCATTTGAGCCCCACGGAGATCAGGGTCGACAAGCGGCTCGAGATTGCAGATCTTACCTAGAAAGCCGGACAACGGCTGAAACGAACAAGAGAGAGGCAACGTACTCTCCGGCAAGACGGCGTTAGGGCGCCGGTTAAGGAAACGAACCAAGGTGACGAGCCATGTATTCACGGCGCGATTTTTCAAGGCTGGGCCTCGCCCTGGCCGGGGGCTTCGCCACACTGAAGGCCATCTCGGGATTTGCTTCTGAGGCGTCCGCAGAAGACTTCGAGATTACGAAATCCGACGACGAGTGGAAGAAAGAGCTGACGCCGGAGCAGTACAATGTTCTGCGCAAGCACGGCACGGAGCGCGCCGGCACTTCGCCTCTCGACCAGAATGACGCCGCGGGCACGTATCTTTGCGCAGGCTGCCAGTTGGCGCTCTTTTCCTCCGACACCAAGTTTCACAGCGGCACCGGGTGGCCGAGCTTCTGGAAGCCGCTCGACAACGCGGTCGCCACCGAAGCCGACAACAGCTACTTCATGCGGCGGACGGAAGTTCATTGCCGCCGCTGCGGCGGGCATCTCGGCCACGTCTTCGACGATGGCCCCAAGCCTACCGGACTGCGGTACTGCATGAACGGCGTGGCGCTCAAATTCGAGCCGAAGCTCTCGGGCTGAACGCTTAAGGCCCACACAGCTTTCAAAGCCGTCGCGAAATCTCGCGGCGGCTTTTGCATTTGGCGCGATTGACCCTCGGCATAAAGCCGAGGACGTCACTGGGACGGGCCTGGGGTCCTTCCCGACTGGGGCTTCGGCCGGGATGAACAAAGATCCATGGCGCCAAAGGCCAACAAATTCATCCCTGGACTGAGTGTTACCGACGCAGCGCGGCTGTGTGCGTTTGAAAACCCCGACGATTTGAAATACTTACCGCCGATCTCCGTGGCGCGGCCGGTATTTGGCCGGATGTGAGCATAAATCCGCCCCGGATCTAAAATATTAAAGATGTAGGTCTGACAGCCCAACGCGTCGGCAACCTCCACTCGCGTTGCATGTGCCATTATGGGCCAAACGTTATTTTGAAGTCGCGCCGGGGGCGCAACGGATTCGCCGGAACCGGGCGTTTCATCTTCGGGTGATAGGACATACAGCCGAAGCGTGCCGCATATGGCGACGCCGGCGGGGTTTAAACGGAAAAAGGCGGCGATGACGCTACTACGGTGGGTTTCTACGATTGTGATCATCGGCGCGATGGCCGGTGGCGTTTACTACATGATGCAGGGGGCACCCTCTGAAAGCGCCAGCTCGCGCCGCCGCGGCCCCGGCATGGGTGGCCCCGTGGCCGTCATCGCAAAAACCGCCGATAAGGCCGATGTGCCTGTTTATTTCGAAGGTGTCGGATCGGTCAAAGCGCTGAACACGGCGACCGTTCGCGCCCAGGTGGACGGCCGGCTCTTGAGCGTGAACTTCAAGGAAGGCCAGGACGTCAAGAGGGGCGACGTGCTGGCGAAAATCGATCCCGTCACCTACCAGGCGCAGCTCGATCAGGCGATTGCCAAGAAGGCCTTGGACGAGGCGCTTCTCGCCAACAGCAAGAAGGACCTGGAGCGCTTCAAGAAGGTCGGCACTCTGGCCATCTCGCAGCAGCAGATCGACACGCAGACCGCGCTCATCGCGCAGCAGGAAGCGCAGGTTAAATCCGACATCGCCTCGATCGAGAACGCGTCCGCGATCCTCGGCTATACGACCATTGTCGCGCCGTTCGACGGCAGAACCGGCATCCGGTTGGTCGATGAAGGCAACCTCGTGCGCGCAGGAGAGACAGGCGGCATCGTCGTCATCACGCAGGTGCAGCCGATAACGGTGGTATTCACGCTACCGCAGCAGCTGCTGCCCACGCTGGCAAAATCCAGCTCCGAAGGCGTGCTTACCGCATACGCGCTCTCGACCGACGGCCAGGACGAACTCGATACCGGCACGCTCAAGGTCATCGACAATCAGGTGGATCAGCAGACAGGCACAATCCGGCTCAAGGCCGAATTTCCCAACGCGAAGCGCCAGCTGTGGCCGGGTCAGTTCGTGAACGTTCGCCTGCTTGTCGATACGCTGAAGGGCGTCACCGTGGCGCCGGCAGAATCCGTGCAGCGCGGCCCCGACGGCACCTACGTCTATGTCGTCAGCGCCAACGACACGGTTGAGATGCGGCAGGTCACGATTTCCCGTCAGGACGAGAAACACGCTGTCATCGCCGAGGGCCTCACAGCGGGCGAGAAGGTCGTCACGAGCGGCTTCGGCCGCCTCAAGGATGGAGCGGCCGTTTCCGTCACCGATGGCAACGCGGCTCAGCCCAGAGGCCCTGCGCTCTCGAAGAAATCGGCTGAAGGTAAAAACGCGCGGGCCGACGCTACGAGCAGCGGCGTGCGCGAAGCGCAGGCATCGGCTCCGCCCGCCAAGGAGGCGGCGCTCGTCAGCCCGGCGGCTGACAGCGACAAGAACTCAGGCAAGCATCGCCGTTCACGCCGGGAAGACGGCGCATCACAATGAACGTCTCCCGCCCTTTCATCGAGCGGCCGATCGCGACGTTTCTCCTCGCGATCGCGACCATACTCGGTGGCGTTCTCGGCTACCTTTCGCTGCCGGTCTCGTCTCTGCCGCAGGTCGATTTTCCGACCGTCGAGGTGACGACCGAGCTTCCGGGCGCCAGCCCCGAGACGATGTCGACGCTGATCACGGCGTCGCTCGAGCGCCAGTTCGGGCAGATCCAGTCGCTCGCCTCGATGTCGTCGACGAGTTCGTTCGGCTTGAGCCGCATCACGCTGCAGTTCAATCTCGACCGCGATATCGATGCCGCCGCGCAGGACGTGCAGGCAGCCATCAACGCCGCCGGCTCGACGCTGCCGCGCAATCTTCCCTACCCGCCCACGTACTCGAAGGTTAACCCGGCCGACACGCCCATCGTGACGCTGGCGATGACGTCGGATACGCAATCGCTGCGCTCGCTTTCCGATCTCGCCGATACGCTGCTCGCGCAGCGGCTTGCCTCGGTCTCGGGCGTCGGTCACGTCGCGATCGAGGGCGGCATCAAGCCTGCCGTGCGCGTCGAAGCCGATGTTTCGCGCCTCGCCAGCTACGGCCTCAGCATGGCCGATCTCAGCACCGCCATTTCCAGCGCCAACGTCGCCGGCCCCAAGGGCTCGCTCGATGGCGAAAAGCAGTCCTACACGATCGCCGCCAACGACCAGATCGGCAAGGCGCGCGTCTACGAAGATGTCATCATCGCCTACCGCAACGATGCGCCGGTCCGCATCAAGGACGTGGCCCGCGTCTCCGAAGGCTTGGAGAACACGCGCGTCGGCGGCTGGTACAATGGCAAGCCTGCCGTCATCGTCGATGTGCAGCGGCAGCCGGGCGCCAACGTTCTCGATACGGTTGCGCGCATCAAGGAAGAGCTGCCGCGCGTCGAGGCCAGCATGCCGGCGGGCGTCAACCTGCAAGTCGTCAGCGATCGCACCGGCACGATCAAGGCTTCCGTCCACGACGTGCAGTTCACGCTCGTCTTGAGCGTCGGTCTCGTCATCATGGTCGTGCTGCTGTTTCTGCGTTCGATCCGGGCGACGATCATTGCCGGCGTCGCCTTGCCGGTGTCGCTCATCGCCACCTTCGGCGTCATGTATTTCTGCGGCTTCAGCCTCGACAATCTCTCGCTCATGGCGCTGACGATCGGCACCGGATTTGTCGTCGACGATGCCATCGTGATGATCGAGAACGTCGTGCGCCACATCGAGAAGGGCAAGAAGCCACTGCAGGCTGCGCTCGAGGGCGCGCGCGAGATCGGCTTCACGATCATATCGCTGACGCTGTCGCTAATCGCCGTCTTCATACCGTTGCTGTTCATGACGGGTCTCGTCGGACGGATGTTCCGCGAATTCGCGATGACGCTCACGATCGCCGTTGTCGTCTCGGCCATCGTATCGCTGACGCTGACGCCGATGATGTGCGCCAAGCTGCTGCGCAGCGGCGGGCATGACGAAAATGAAGGCGTCATCGGCCGCTTCTTCGAGCGTGTGATCAGCGGGTACAGCCGCTCTCTGGAATTCGTGTTGCGGCATCAGGTTGCAACGCTTGTGGTTGCGGCGCTGACCGTGGTCATCACGGTTTGGCTCTACGTCATCATGCCGAAGGGCTTCCTGCCCGACCAGGATACGGGCGCCATCACGGCCGTCGTCGAAGGCGGCCCGCAGACGTCCTTCTCCGAGATGTCGCGCCTGCAGAAGGACGTTGCCGCCATTGTCGCGACCGATCCGGACGTATCGGGCGTCGCATCCATCGTCGGTATCGGGCAGCTCAACGCCACTCAGAACGCGGGCAGCCTCAAGATCATGCTGAAGCCGCGCGACGAGCGGAAGGCGAACGTCACGCAGGTGATCGACCGCCTGAAGCATGCCGTACGGCAAGTTCCCGGCACGATGGTCTACTTCCAGCCGGTGCAGGAGGTGCAGATCTCGACGCAATCGAGCCGCGCCCGCTACCAGTACACGCTTGCGAGCACCGACGTGGACGAGGTTTCCGAGTGGTCGAAGGAGATGTCGGCTGCCCTTCACAATTCACCTTTCCTTCGCAACGTCGCCTCCGAAGAGGTGGACGGCGGCCTGATCGCACGCGTCGAGGTCGACCGCGTTACTGCCGGGCGGCTCGGCGTCACCATGCAAGCCGTCAACGACGCTTTGAGCAATGCTTTCGGCCAGCGCCAGGTTTCGACGATCTACGAGCAGGCGAACCAGTATCGCGTCGTCCTCGAAGCGGCTGCAGAATATCGCAGTGATCCTTCACGGCTCGACCGGCTCTACGTGCCGTCAAGCACAACGGGCACGCAGGTCCTCTTGAAGTCCGTCGCCACGGTGAAGTACGAGACGGCGCCGCTGGCGATCAGCCACCAGGACCAATTCCCGGCGATCACCATCAGCTTCAACCTCGCGCCCAACGCGTCGCTCAGCGATGCGCTCGCCGCGATCGAGACTGCGAAGAAAGAGGTTGGCCTTCCCGGTTCCGTCACGGGCACGTTCTATGGCGATGCGGCGGAATTCTCGAAGTCGCTTGAGAACCAGCCGTGGCTGATCCTCGCTGCCATCGTGACGATCTACATCGTGCTCGGAGTGCTCTACGAGAGCCTCATCCATCCGTTCACGATTTTGACGACGCTGCCATCGGCCGGCATCGGCGCTGCCATCGCGCTCGAACTCACCGGCAAGGATCTCTCGTTTGTGGCGCTCATCGGCATCATTCTGCTGATGGGCATCGTCAAAAAGAACGCGATCATGATGATCGACTTCGCACTCGACGCGGAACGCGAGCGCGGACTGTCCCCGCGGGATTCGATCAAGGAAGCCGCGCTGCTGCGCTTCCGTCCGATCATGATGACAACGCTCGCCGCGCTCTTCGGCGCGCTTCCCCTGGCGCTCGAGAGCGGCACGGGCTCGGAGCTTCGCAACCCGCTCGGCATCACGATCGTCGGCGGTTTGATCCTGAGCCAGCTGCTGACGCTCTACACGACGCCGGTCATTTACCTCGCGATGGAGCGCCTGCGGGCGCGCCTGGGCGGCCGCCATTCAGAGACGCATGGGCCCGCAGCTGGACTGCCCGCACAAGCGGAGGCTGCGGAGTAGGCGATGAACGTCTCGCGCATCTTCATCGAGAGACCGATTGGGACGGCGCTGCTCGCGCTCGGCTTGTTCCTCGCGGGCTGCGTTGCTTACGGCCTTTTGCCGGTCGCCAGCATGCCCGCGATCGAGTTTCCGACTGTGCGCATCTGGGCCAACCGTCCCGGCGCCGATCCGGCGACCATGGCGTCGAGCGTCGCCTCGCCACTTGAACGGCGGCTCGGCGAGATCGCGGGCGTCACCGAGATGACCTCCACGAGTTCACTCGGTTCAACGTCGATCGCCTTGCAGTTCGATCTCAGCCGGAACATCGATGGCGCGGGCCGCGACGTGCAGGCGGCGTTGAACGCGGCGATGGCCGACCTTCCGGGTGACCTCCCCCAGGTCCCTACATTCCGCAAGGCCAACCCTTCCGCATCGCCCGTTCTCATCCTGGCGCTCACCTCGAAGACGATGACGACGAGTGCCATCTATGACAGCGCCGACACCATCATCGCGCAGCGCATCTCGCAAGTGCAGGGTGTGGCCGACGTGACGGTCAGCGGTGCCGATCAGCCCGCGACGCGCATTCAGATCGATCCGACGCTCGTCGCCGCGATGGGTGTCAGCTTCGAAGACGTGAAGAATGCCGTTGCCAGCGCCAACGATCTCTCGCCAATCGGATCCGTGGACGGCGACCGGCAGACGATCATCCTGCAATCCAACGCGCAGATGAGCGAACCCGACGAGTACAAGAACATCGTCGTCAAAAACATGCCGAACGGCGACATCGTCAAGGTCGGCGACGTGGCGAATGTCGTCAAGGCGACGCGAAATGCGCGTTCGTCAGCGCGTTTCGGCCATGATCCGGCGGTGCTTCTGATCATCACGAAAACGCCCGAAGCCAACGTCATCGACACCGTGGACGGCGTGAAGGCGCTGCTGCCCGAACTCAAAGAATGGATCCCGGCGGGGATCGACATTTCCATTCTTAGCGACCGGACGGCGACGATCCGCGCGTCGGTGCACGACATGCAGTTTACGCTCGGCCTGACGATTCTTCTCGTCATGTCCGTTGTGTTCGTCTTCCTGAGGCGCACGACGCCTACGATTGCCGCCGGCATTACCGTGCCGCTGTCGCTCGCGGGCACGTGCGCCGCCATGTGGGCCGCCGGGTTTTCCGTCAACAACCTGACGCTGATGGCGCTTGCGGTCGCCGTCGGCTTCGTCGTCGACGATGCGATCGTCATGATCGAGAACGTCTACCGCAACATGGAAAAGGGCATGAAGCCCTACGCCGCCGCGCTCGCGGGCTCGCAGCAGATCGGCTTTACGGTCATCTCGATCTCCGTATCGCTCATTGCGGCATTCATACCCGTCCTCTTCATGACGGGCGTCGTCGGGCGGCTGCTGCACGAATTCGCGATGACGCTGACCTTCGCCATCGTCATTTCCGCCATCGTCTCGCTGACGGTGACGCCGATGATCTGCGCGCATTTCATCAAGGCGGGCGCCGAAGAGCACCGAAACCTTGCCGACCGCATTTTCGAAGGCGCCCTCGCCCTCGTCGTCAGAGGCTACGCCTTCACGCTCCGCATCGCGCTGCGCAACCAGCTCGTCATGCTGGCGGTGTTCATCGCGACGATCGTGCTGACGATCCACTTCTACACAGTGCTGCCCAAGGGCTATTTGCCGGAAGACGATACGGGCCTCATCATCGCTGCGACGGAGGCAAGCTCCGATGTGTCCTTCGCCGAGATGAGTCGGCTACAGAAGCAGTCTCTCGATATCGTTCTTGCCGATCCCGCTGTCGACAACGTGGGCTCGTCGATCGGCACGGGTGGCGCCAATTCGACCCAGAACCAGGGCCGGATGTTTATCAGCTTGAAGCCCATTGAGGAGCGCGGCGGCATCTCGACCGCGGCCGTGATCGAGCGGCTGCGCGCGCCGCTCGGCAAGGTCGTCGGTCTTGCGACGCGTCTCATGCCAGCGCGTGATATTCGTGCGGGTGCCCGCTCGGGCAAGGCGGATTATCAATATACGCTGTGGTCGCTCGATGCGGACGATCTTTACGCGTGGGTGCCGAAAGTCATCGATGCGGTGCGCGCCGTGCCGGGGCTCGCGGACGTCACGTCTGATCGTGAAGCCGGTGGCCTCCAGCTCGACGTCAAGATCAATCGCGACGTCGCCTCGCGCCTCAACGTGGCGATCGAGGACATCGACAACGCGCTTTCCAACGCATTCTCGCAGACGCAGTTCTCGACGATCTACGGCGACCGCAACCAGTACAAGGTCATTCTCGAAGTCGATCCGAAGCTGCAGTCTCATCCCAACGATCTGTCGCGCCTTTACGTGCCGACAGTGGACCGCACGCAGCAGGTCCCGCTGTCGAGCCTGATTACGACCAGCCAGAGCATCGCGCCGCTCGTCGTCAACCATCAGGGCCCCTTCCCTGCTGTCACGATCAACTACAATCTCCGGCCGGGTGTGAGCCTTGATACGAGCCTCAGGGGCATCGATCAGGCGCTGCAGAATTTGCATATGCCCGAGACGATCAAGGGCGAACCGGCCGGCAACGCGAAAGAGTTTTTGGCGCAGGCGCGCATGCAGACGCTGCTGATCATCGCCGCGCTCGTTGCAATCTACATCGTGCTCGGCATTCTCTATGAGAGCCTGGCGCATCCGCTGACGATCATCTCGACGCTGCCTTCTGCGGGTCTTGGCGCGCTGCTCGCGTTGCAGATGGCCAGCATGGATCTCTCAGTCATCGCGCTCATCGGCGTCATTCTGCTGATCGGCATCGTCAAAAAGAACGGCATCATGCTCGTCGATTTCGCATTGAGCGCGGAGCGCGACCGTGGATTGTCACCGCAGGCGGCGATCTATGACGCGTGCCTGCAGCGCTTCCGTCCCATTCTGATGACGACGCTTGCGGCATTGCTGGGCGCCATTCCTCTGGCGGTTGCTATCGGTCCGGGATCGGAGTTGCGCCGGCCGCTCGGCATCACCATCATCGGCGGCCTCGTCGTCTCCCAGATTTTGACGCTCTACACAACGCCGGTGATCTATCTGCTGCTTGAGAGGCTCAAGCAGAATTTCGCGCGCCGCCGCGGGAATGACTCGCCGGAGGTTTCCGCTGCCGGGCAGGTTTGATTCAGGACCGAAAAGCTGCCCGGAGAATTTGGATTCCCTGGATTAGTCCTGAAAACGTCCCCGCCGATCACCACGCCTTTGAGCATTGTTCATTTCATGCAATGGCGCCGACGCGGGGATCGCCCGGTCCGGATCAAAATTGCCGACGCTGAATGAGCAGCTGCGAATGACCGGCGGAAAGCTCGCCTAAAAAGCGAATGACAATTCGCCGCGTGTAATTGCCTTAATAATTTAATCATACTACAAACTATTGCTTGTGGAATGCTTAATACGCCCTAAACCTCGCTTAAGTGGCGGCAGCATTTCGAGAATTGTTCGCATCGCAATTCCTGAGAGGGCACCTAAAGCCCCAACGACCTCTGCCGTAAAGGCCCACCCTTTGCCTGCGTGCTGCGTAGATGGCGAACACTAGTGCCCGCGTTGAGTTTGGTGGTCCTCACAGCCGCGGTATTTCCCGCGGCTTGGCCGCGGCTGCTGATAGCCTGTCGAAGTTCGATACGTGCATCGCCGCTCTGGCGATCTTGGAAGCCGCAGTCGTCATTTTCGCTGCCGCAGCCGCGAAGTTTTTCTATATCCATCTCTTCATCGGCAATCCGCAGCCATGGCTGCCATATCTCGGGCCCGCTCCCCTGCTCGCGAGCACGCTTTATCTCTTCATGAAGCGGGCAGGCCTTTACGATTCCAGCGCCGTTACTCAACCTGTTGTGCCATACGGCAGGATCTATGGCACATTGGTGACATCGTTCTTGCTGCTTCTCGGCATTCTTTACACTCTCAAATTCGCCGATTGGTATTCGAGAGGCTGGTTCCTCATGTGGTTTGGCATGAGCGCCTTTCTTTTGATCACCGTCCGCATCTTCGGAATGCATTATCTTCGCCGGATGGTGGCGCAGGGCAGGATTCGCCAGCGAATTGCTATTTTCGGCGATCCCGATTTTCTCGGCGCAATGAAAGACCAGGTTGAAAGCGCCGATCCATCGGCGGCAATTGAGGGCATCTATCTGGCGCCATCTAACGCTCACAACCAGAACCTCCTTTCCAACGGAGGTCTCGATGAGCTGAAGAGCGCCATAGAACGCGACCGGTACGATACGATCATTATCGGTTTTCCTGCCGACGAAATCGCGCGGATCAAGGTCGCCGTGAGCGATCTGGCATCCTATTCCATAGAGCTCCTTCTGTGCACGAAGCTCGACTCCAACCCGACCATTATCAGAGGCACAAGAAGGCTCGGAACTTTGCGAACCGACATCGTCAATCTCGTTCCCCTGTCGGAGAGCAATCGCGTACTGAAAGCCGCCCTCGACTATATTCTTGCTGGAGTTGGCCTGCTTCTTCTCTCTCCGCTCCTCTTCCTCATAGCGGTCGCGATCAAGCTCGATAGCCGTGGGCCGGTGTTTTTTCGTCAGCGGCGATACGGTCAGAACAATCGAATTTTCCGGATCTTCAAGTTCCGAACGATGTTCGTCGCGGAGGATGGGCAGCAAATCAAGCAGGCCGAGCGCAACGATCCCCGAGTGACGCGCGTCGGCTGGTTCCTGCGCCGCACGAGCCTGGACGAGCTTCCGCAGCTCCTCAACGTTCTGACGGGCGATATGTCAATCGTTGGCCCGCGTCCGCACGCTTTGATCCACGATCAACTGTTCGAGCAGCAGTTCGACCTCTTTTCTCTTCGGCGCCGTGTCCGTCCCGGCCTGACGGGATGGGCGCAAGTGCACGGGTTCCGCGGAGAGACCAAGACGCCGCTCGATATCCGCAAACGCGTGGAACACGACCTGTATTACATCGATAACTGGTCTGTGTGGTTCGACATCGAAATCATGACGCGGACGATTTTTGTCCTTTTTCGCGGAGCCTTTTGACTGCGCGCTTCTCTTCAACACTCCTTACTGACGCATTCAAACCGGGCGGCCTTCCTCGGGAGGCCCCACAGTATGCCCATGCCCTAGCATGCGTGGTTGAAAGATGGACGTGGGTATGAGTTCAGGATCGATGCGATCGCCGGTATTGACGCTATGGCTCTCGATTGCATGTGCAGCCGGTTGGGCAAGCTTCGCCGAGAAAGCCCAAGCCGCGGAAAAAGATGCGCAGACCGGTGGCTCACCCTCGGCAGATAAGCCCAGCACTGACACATCCTGGAGTGAAGGATTGAAGCGGGGCGTTAACGGGCCTGTTCCCGTGATCGTCGTCGATCAGTTTGGATATCCGGCCAAAAGCAGCAAGATCGCCGTTATCCGAAACCCTCAGCTCGGATACGACAAAGACGCTTCATTTGCGCCTGGGCAACAATATCAGGTGGTCGATCGCAGCACTGGCAAAGCCGTCAAGAGTGGAGCGCCGGCGGTTTGGAACAACGGTGCGACAGACACCTTTTCCGGTGACCAAGTCTGGTTGTTCGACTTCTCGGACGTGGAAGCTCCCGGAACCTATGTGATCGTCGATTCTGAGCACAATCAGCGTTCTCCTGAGTTCGACATCGACGATCATGTCTACCGCCGCGTGCTCAAACACGCGACCCGCATGTTCTTCTATCAGCGCGCGGGCTTCGAGAAGACTGAGAAGACTGCCGGGAAGCCATGGGCCGATAAGGCGAGCCATCTTGGCCCGGGACAGGATCCCTTCGCACGCTCATGGATCGCCAAAGATGATGCTTCGCAAGAGAAGGACTTGCGAGGCGGTTGGTTCGACGCTGGCGATTACAACAAGTACACAAATTGGGCCGCGCGCAACATGATCTCTTTGCTGCGCGCCTTCGACCAGAACGCGGGCGCGTTCGGAGACGACTTTGGAATTCCAGAATCGGGCAATGGAATTCCGGACATTCTCGATGAAGTGAAATGGGGCCTCGACTGGCTTCGGCGCATGCAAAATGCCAACGGCTCGCTGCTGTGCGTTCAAAGCTTAGCCGAGGGCAGTCCTCCGTCGGCAGCAAGGGGGCCAAGCTTCTATGGCCCGCCGACGACCAGCGCGACACTGATGGGTGCGGCTGTATTTGCCTATGCGTCCAAGGTCTATTCGGCCCGGCCCGAACCGGAACTCAAAGCATACGCGGCAGATCTGGCGAAACGCGCGAAAGCGGCTTGGGCCTGGGCCGCTGAAAATCCAACCGTTCTTTACTACAACAATGACGACGGCAAGCAGCCCGGTTCCCAGGGGCTCGCAGCGGGCCAGCAGGAGATGGACGACGCGCACCGTCTGGCGGCGCGCTTCGAGGCCGCCGTCTATCTTTTCGAGATCACGTCCGATCCGCAATTCCGCGAGTTTGTGGATGCGAATTTCGCGGCCGTCGTGCCCGACTGGGGCCCATCTCAATGGGACGCTGTTGGCCAGGAAGCGTTGCTCTATTACGCCCGGCTTCCCGGTGCGAGCGATGCCGTGAGAACTGCGATCTCGGCTAAATTCATCGCTCGCATGACGCAGAATGCCGATCAGCTGCCCATGATCATCGGCAAAAAAGATCCATATCAGGCGCCGATGAAGGATTTCACCTGGGGCAGCAATTTCTCAAAGGCTGCGCAGGCGAGATTGTATGAACTCCTCGCGTTATACGCCCCCGATCCAGCTGTCGCTGCTCGGGCCAAATCGGCGGCGCTCGGATATCTGAACTATCTGCATGGCGTGAACCCGCTCGGGCTCGTCTATCTGACGAACATGAAGCTCGCGGGCGCCGAGAACTCTGCAACAACGATGTATCACGTGTGGTTCGCGTACAATTCGCGACGGTGGTCGAAAGTCACCCCATTTGAGCCGGGACCTGCACCGGGATTCCTCGTTGGCGGGCCCAACCCGGCTTATTCTCTTGATTCCTGCTGCTTTGCGCCTTCAGGAACGCCGAATTTCAAATGCTACATGTCGCCCTCTTTCTCCCTGTGCCGCCGGGGCTTCTCCCCGCCGCTTAGCCAGCCGCCTGCCAAATCCTATCTCCAATTCAACGATCCTTGGCCGGCAAACTCCTGGGAAGTCACTGAGCCCAGCACTGGCTATCAAGCAGCCTACATCTTGGCCCTGGCTCCTTACGTGAATTGAGCGATGCTCCCTGATGCAGAAATCCGCAACGCCCATTCCCTCATTACACTGACCATGCGCGCCTCCGCCGCGGCCGAATTGCATCTCCGTGTCTGAAAGCCGCTTTGATTGCTGTACGGATCGCTTAGACTGGGCGTGTTATCGCTTACCTTATTGGACGCGCTGTACAGTCTTCACTGCTCCTTGGACGGCGCCGGATTAACGAGGACTATAGGCGAAACTGGCGTTGGGCTTATCACATCGTATATGCATGAGCCGCTTGCCGTTTTGATCAAAGAAGCTAAATGGAAAATATTCATTTGCCGCTCGTCTCAGCAGTCATCTGCACGAGAAATCGCCCCGAAAAGATCGGGCATGCGATCGAATCCATTCTAACCAATTCATATCCGAACTTCGACCTGACCGTCATAGACCAGAGCACGAGCGACGACACCGAGGCCATCGTCGGTCGCCTCCGGGCGCGCGACTCGCGCATCCGCTACGTGCGCATGCGCCAATCCGGGCTATCGCGGGCTTACAACTTGGCGATCGCCAGCACGACCGGCCCCATTATTGCGTTTACTGACGATGATTGCTTGGTGCCTCCGGACTGGATTGAAAAGATCGTTGCAGCCTTTGATAGTCAGCGGGACGGTGAGTTGATCTACGGTCAGGTGGTTCCTGCGTATCCCGAAGGAGATGGAGAAGCGCTGACACCGCTTCTGCGCATTCAGAAGCCCGAACGACTAGACCGGGCGAACGGCTTTCGCGTCTTCGGCATGGGAGCGAATTTTGCGGCACGACGATCGCTATTCGAGCGCACGGGTCTCTTTGATGAGGCGCTCGGAGGTGGCGGACCGCTCAAATCCTCTCAAGACTTCGATTTGGCTTATCGTGCTTTCCGGAGAAACGCGGTCATCCTCTTGCGGCCGGAGGTCATCGTTCGTCACGATGGCCGCCGCGAAATCGAAGACTGGCCAGCATTGCTTCGCGCCTACGGCTTTGGTGACGGGGCTTTTTACTCGAAACATGCGCGCTGCCGGGACGTCTACGCGACTTGGTTGGCAGCGAAAAATTTCGCAATCGTGAGCGCCAAAGTTCTCATAAAGCGTGCGCTTGGCGGCCGGCCGCCGGAAGTCGATTACCTCGCGGGCTTCGTCCAAGGGGTACGCGGCGGGCTGAAGTTCAGCGTTGACCGGGCAACACTTCTGTACACTGAGAAGAACTGAAGAGGGCAGCCCGGGTGGGGAAAAAGATCGTCATTATCGGGGCGGGCCCGACGGGACTTGGTGCAGCGTATCGGTTAAGCGAACTCGGTCATGAAGACTGGGAGATATTTGAGCGCGACGATCATGTAGGCGGGTTGGCCTCCAGCTTCACCGACGAGCATGGTTTCATATGGGACCATGGCGGACATGTGATGTTCAGCCATTACAGCTACTTCGACGAGCTCGTCGAAAAGATGCTCCGCGGTGACTACGATCAGCATCTGCGGGAAGCATGGGTGTGGATGTTCGATCGCTTCGTGCCGTACCCTTTTCAGAACAATATTCACCGGCTGCCCCCAAAGGTTTTCATCGAGTGCGTTTTGGGGATCATCGCGGCTCAGAAGGGCCATTTAGGCCGCGATAACTTCGAGAACTGGATCAATTCCGTCTTCGGCGCCGGCATCGCCAAATATTTCATGACGCCTTACAATTTCAAAGTGTGGGCCCATCCGCTCGAGATGATGTCGGCATCCTGGCAGGGTGACCGTGTGCCCACTGTCGACATCGCTCGCATTCTCGAAAACCACATCGAGAACCGCGACGACGTTTCGTGGGGACCAAACAACAAATTCAAGTTTCCGCTGCTCGGGACCGGGATGCTTTATGACCGCATCGCCGAGGCTCTGCCCAAGCCTGTCAACCTCAACCACGAAGTGGTCTCGATCGATACCTCGTCCAAAGCAGTCATGTTCGCGGGCGGCCGCACGGTGAGCTACGATCTTCTGATCAATACGATGCCGATCAAAGAGCTTGTGACGAAAATCAAAGGCTGCCCGGATGAGGTTCTCGCCGCGACGCGCGACCTGCATCATACTGAGGGCATGTTTATCGGCATTGGCGTTGCCGGCCCGTGCCCCAGCACAAAGTGCTGGATGTACTTCCCAGAGTCGGACTCACCATTCTACCGCGTCACTTACCTGTCGAATTACTCGCCCAAGATGACGCCGCCGGGGCCGCATTTCTCGCTGCTCGCCGAGGTGTCCGCTTCTCCCTTCAAGCATGAGAACGCCGGCGACGTCGTCGACCGTACCATCAAAGGCATGGTGAGCAGCCAGTTGCTCACGCCCGAGCAAGCCGAGCACAAAATCGTCAGCCGGCAATTGATGCGCGTGCCATACTCCTATCCAGTCCCTACTATTGGGCGCGATCGGGCCTTGGCCAAGATCCACCCGTGGTTCACCCAGCAAGGAATCTACTCGCGCGGCCGGTTTGGGGCTTGGCGCTATGAGATCGGGAACACCGATCATTCGGTGATGCAGGGCGTCGAGGTCGCCGAATATTTGGTGCAGGGGACTCCAGAACGGACTTGGGCACTGCTACCGGGAGAGGAAGCGAAGGCCCGGATCGCTTAAGATGAGGTCCCCGCCGGCGTCACCTTAGTCACTCGCGACGCCAACCATCAGGAATATCCAGGGTGCGGATCGGCCGAGCCGGTACACCCCCAACCACGGTTCTCGGCGGCACATCCGCTGTCACAACCGATCCTGCAGCAACCACCGCATGATCTCCAATCGTCACGCCGGGAAGAATCGTTGCCGAGCGGCCGATCCAGACGTTGTTACCGAGGCGGACCGGGGCAACGCGGGTCGGCTGTGATGGCTCAAGCTGATGGTGGTCGGTATCGAAGATGGCGACGAAATCCCCGATCAGGCAGTCGTCCCCGATGACGATGCTGTGGGTTGCTACGATGGTCGCGCCGGTATTGATGAAGACGCGCTCGCCAATAACCAACGAGCCATTCTCTCCCGCTCCGATCTCTATCGGAACAGTCTTGCAACGTAGATAGAGACGCCCGCTGGTGATTGGTCCGGAGGAGAGGATCACCGGACGCTTCCCGTCCACCGTTACGATGGCAGATCGAGCCCCCGCGTGCCGGAACTTTGCCGTGGCCCACAGGCTGAAGGGCACGTCGAGAAGCCTGATCAATTAAGACGTCCCCCTTCAACAAAAGCGAAGCAGATCGAGGCGGCTCCCGACGAGCGTCGAAGCCGGGCCCAGAGCGCTTTTAGCGTCGTCAGGCGTGGCGCCGCCAACACTCTGTTGGCAGACGGTTATCGAATATCGATAACGAGCAGATCAAGGCCTTCCCATCAACACACAACTGAGAATGCGACCGGGATTAACAAAGGAATGGCCGCGCAACCTGCATTTAGAAAGATAACTCTCGCGCGTTGACACTTAAGCAGCACCTGCCACAGTGTATTAGGCTTTGCAGAAGAAATGCATTGCCGATTCTTCAAGCAGACGTCGTTATCCCTCTGCCTTTTACGGTTGCCCGGACAGAGCCGAGCATCCCCGGTCATAGTTCAAACAAGTGGCTCCGGAATGCCAAACCTCTCCCATGCAAAAGCCGCTCAAGCTTCCAGCGGGAGATTTCCTGGTGCCGCGATGCTGGCGGCTATGCCGGTGTTTGCCTTTTTCTATGTTTTGCTGATCCTCCCGTTTCTGCCTGATGACGGAAAAGGGCGTACAGAAAACATGCTGCTGTGGCCGGTGATTGCCGCAGTCACATTGGCGCTTGTTCTTCAGAATTCGCCGCGCATAGACAGCAGGTTCGTCCGCTCCCTGCCGATCTTGGCTTTGACCGCGTATTTCTTGTTTGCCGCGGCGAGCGTCACTTGGGCCTATAGCCCATATTTCGCTTTCAGCCGGGTTGTCGTCGCGATCCTCGCCACCATTGTCATTGTGCTGCCCTTCGCACTTCCCATACGGACAACGCACATCATCCCTGCCCTGCACGCTTGCTGTGCTGTCGCTCTTGCTGTTAGCGCAATCTTCGTCTTGACGACTCCTGCCAGCCCGATAGGTCATCCTGGATATTTCACCCATAAACAGGAACTCGGCATCCTTGCCGCGGCAGGGGTTATCTTGTCATGCCATGAAGTGTTGTTCCGCGGCTGGCGCAGGATCCTCGCTCTTGTCACCATCGGGTTGGGTGTCTGGCTGGTTCTGGCAAGCCAATCAAAAAGCGCCACAGCGTTCGCGCTCTTCTCCCTCGGGTGCTCGTGGTTTATCTTGCTTCTCTGCAAGAAAGTCCGGATCACTCCCGCGTATGTCTTAGCCGCTGTCGTATTTGCATCGCTTTTTGTCAGCCAACCCGTCGAGAAAATTGGCTGGAGGCTTTACGGGGACGCCACGCTCACGGGGCGAACGGGAATCTGGGGCTTCACAAACTATCAGATATCCCGCAAGCCCTGGCTCGGTTGGGGATTTCACTCGTATTATTTCGTCCCGAATTCGCCTCAAGAGCAGGCTCCGGGATACATAAAGGACATGCCCTCAAGCCATAGCGGGTATCTGCAGGTCAAGCTTGAGACAGGCCGGATCGGCTACTGGATATTTTTGATCTTTGTCTACGCATCCCTACATTTGCTGGAGCGTGTGAGGCGTAAGGATCCAGTTCGGGCATGGTGCTATTTATCGATCGAACTCTTTGTCATCCTCATCAACCTCACCGATTCTGCTTGGATTACAATTACGCCTGTCTGGCTGCTGTACCTCATCGTTGTTGCGGCATCGGTCCGCGATTCATTGCCAAGCACGCGGACAGTGCTGCGTGCGGGACAGTCCTTGGTGCAGCGCCCGAGGAATTGGAGCAAGGGACGCCTTGCAAATGCCCGGAGCGCCTCTGCGGTGACGCGTGCTTCCTGATGATTTGCACGGTAGCGCGATAGACGGGCCCATTGCTTCGAAAGCAACAGCGGCGGCATCTAAGCTTTTCTAGCGCCCTGTCAGCTTCCAAACCCCGGCGTTCCAATTCGATGAGAACACAACGCGGTTTTGAGCATCAAAGACCATGCTCAAAGGCCCGTCGCTGAATGATTGCGAATTGTAGGGCTTCCAGTTCGTGCCATCCGATTCAGACGCATAATAATATTGAACGGGTCCGATCGTGCTCTTACCGGTGTTGGAGCTGGCTGTGTAGATATACGTGCCATCTCCCACTATGCCTGTGTAGCCGTCCTGATTGTTCGGTGCTCCGGCGTCTGACCATGTCAATCCGAAGTCCGTTGAACGAAGGAGGCGATTGTTGCCACCTAGGTAAAGTACGCCATTTCGCGAACGATAAAGGCCGCTTCCACCGTGGGATTTGTTGAAGGAGCTGACCTTATTCCAAGTTTTGCCGGAGTCAGCTGAGCGCCAGATGCCGGCATCCTGGGTCGCCACGATCCACGTTTCTGAATCGAGAAAGGCCGCATAATGGCTCGTCGTGCCGGCCGCCTGTGGAAGCGGATGAATAGTCCAGGTCTTGCCGCCATCCCGACTTTCCCAAACGCCGACAGCATTCGGGGTATGCGACCAGGGGCCGTGCGATGCGACAAGGATGTGCAAATGGTTTGAAGGATCAATATGGATCGAGCCGATATCATTCGTCGTCTGACTGATGATGGCCGGTGAGAACATTTGCTGCCAGGTCGCGCCGCCGTTGGTTGTATTCCAGAGACCCTGCGCGCATCCAAATCCATCGCTCGTGTAAACAACGTTGGCATCGGTCGGGTCGATGGCCATCGCCCAGTTTCTATGTTCGATGCTTGCGCACCCCTCGCCCTTTCCTGCGCGCCCGCCATCCCAGTCGAAATAAATGTTGGCAGGGTCCGAAGGCAGGCCGACGTTGGCTTTGAACCAGGTTTTTCCGCTATTGAAGCTCTTCCAGACGCCCTGATAATTTGTGCCGACATACAGCGTGGTCGGCTCCGATGGGCTCGAGAGGATAATCTGCGTGCCGTAGTTGTTGGGTGGGTCATTGAAATCGAGAGAGATCGGCGGAGTGATATCTTGCCACTCGATTGCGTCGGCCACGGTGACCGTCACCTCGTCGCTTATGGCCAAGTCAGCACTCGTGGCGACGACGTGATAAACGCCAGGAGTGCTTGGAGCGCTGTAGATGCCCTCGGCCGAGATCGAGCCACCGGCGGCCGGCTCCCGAATGGACCAAATGACCTTGACGCTCAAACCTCCGTTTAGACGCGCAACGAATTTGAATGTATTATTCGGTTTTAGCGCTACGTCGCCCTGGAGAATAATTACACTCGGCGCCAAGTCGCGTACGGCAAATTTGAGAGGACTGGTGCTCTGGTTCACCGCCAACAGCATCGAGATGACCGTCATGAGTGACATCAGTCAGAAACATCCTCTCACCGATCCGAACGAATGGCCTTAGCCTAGAGAACTCGGCCGAATGGCTTCTACGGGTCCAGCGCCGTCGCTCGTCCTCTGTGCGCTCTGATGCCTGGCGTCGGCTGGGCTCTTGACCTCCGCGGGCCAGAAGCTGCGAACGATATCCCATGCGTGCTGTAGATCGCTCGGCAGAACGAGCCGGGTGGCCATGGCCGCTATTGCAAACACCAGTGCATAGAGCGGGACGAGGCCCCAGAGCGGCAGTGGCTCTACAGGCGAGAGCGGCAGGACCGTGCAGAGCGCGGCAATGTACGCCCGCAACAGATGTAAGATGGTGGCTCTTCCGACAGCCGACCTTGGAAGCAGAAGGCAACACGCGATCGCCGCAGGTATTTCCGCGACACCGGCTATGATCACCAAAACAATGGCTCCATTGCCGTAGTGCTCTTGTCCATAGCCGATCAAGAACCAGCCGAGGACGACGCAGAAAACAATCCGGACAGCACTCACCCCGACCATTGCCTTATTACGGCCAACGGCGCTGATGGCAGCTGCCAGCAGAAGTACGAAGAACAGCAACGGTATAAAGATCGCGCTTACGCGCAGTATCGCTGCAGTGTGCTCAAATCGGCCCTGCCCGTAGATGATCGCGACCGCATGGTCCGCAAAAAGATAGAGCCCAGATGCCGCAAGTGCCGCCACAATGAACAGGATCCGTGCGCTGGCAGCGATCATGTTCCGGAGGTCCGGCAACGAGAGCGCTGCGCGCGAAAGCTGAGGAAAAAACGCAGTCACCATGATCGTTGCTGGCGAGGTGACGATGCCGAATATGGTCCGCGACGCGCCGTACCATCCAACGACTGCCGGCCCGGCGAAGGCGGAAAGCATCATTATTTCGACGAAAGGTTGGGAGGCAATCACAAGCGAAAATGCTGTGATCGGCGCTCCGTGCACCAGAATTTCACGATGCACATTCATCCCGGGTGCTTTGACGGGAAAACCCAGCTGCAAGGCGCAGAATACACCCAGCAACAGCGTTGTGATGCCACCAACGCCTTGCATGAGAATGACATCCGTCAGTCCGCCGCCAAAGTACAAAGCAATTGCGGTGGCGATGAGCGTCAGGGCCTTGCCGGCAATGTTTGCAAACGCATCGAAGTCCATCCGGTCTTTGCCACGAAACAGAAATCCGAGCGGGGCATAAAGCGCGGCCGGCAGGCCCACGACCATCGTCAAAAGCGTCAGCATTACCACCTGATCGCTGTAGCCCAAAGCCCATGCAATGGCGACCGCGACTGCACACCCGATGACCATCGTCACCAGGCGAAAGGAAAGCGCAGCCCCAACCAGCTCGGGTTCGTCAGAACGCCCTCGCGCTGTCTCTCTCACGATATAGGTCGTTTGCCCCCAATCGACCGCCACGCACACGAATGCCGTGATCGCCAAGATGGAGTAAAGGGTGCCGAAATCAGCGGGGCCCAACGCGCGTCCCAGGACCGCGGCGAGGAGGACCCCGATAGCGGTGGATGCGACTTGCCCAATTCCAAGGTGAAAGACGTTACGAGCCAGAAGCCTATGGGTGTTTGATTTCACGGACGGCTCCGGACGTGGTCTATACTCAGTACGCGGTACAGCTAAACACTATATTGCGCGCTATATTCAGTGAAGCGTCTGGCGTAGCGAAGGCTAATAGGACGCAGTTCCTTTCGACGAAGGTGCTACTCGCCACTCTTACTGGCTTACGCTAGCCCAATGGACGGCGCCGAAACGTTGTATCTCAATATTCAGCAGCTCCTGGCATTCAATATCTTCCTCATAGTGACGACTTAAGAAACGCGGCAAGCCGATTTACGTAGTGGTCAAGATTCATCTCCTGCTCGACAAGCTTGCGCCCATTGCTGCCTAGGCGAGCGGTTTCCTCAGGCCTGTCGCAGAGCCGTAGGATTTCTTCGCGCAGAGCGCGTGGATCACCCGGCGTTACGTAAGTCCCATTTTCCCCTTCGACGATCACATCGGTCTGGCCCGGAACTCGCGAGCAGATAACGGCTTTTCCCATTGCCATGGCTTCAAGAATTGCCGTCACTCCCGCCTGAAAATCGACAGGCTCCAGCGGCATGACAACCAACCGGGCGTCCGCGTACAGCTGGCGCAACGAGAACTGGCTGTACTCACGCACCGTCACGTTACCAGGCAGGCGCTGCCCTGCGGTCGTATCTTTGCGCCTGGACCATGGCGACGCCGCCGCAATCACCACATTCAAATCCAAGCCTTCCACGGCCTTAAGCAGTGTTGGATAGTCGCGCCGTTCGAGACCAACCGCGCAAATCGTTGGACGAAGAGAAGGCTGGGGCTCGACTTTGCCAGGGGCAAAAAAAAGATCGTCCACCATGAACGGACTAAATAACACCCGATTGTCCGCGACGCGCCATCGGTCTTGGATGAAGCGCTTCTGCCAGCGGCTATAGACGATAAAAGCATCGATGTGGCTGTGGAGCCTTAGAAAGTCGATGATCAGCGCCTTCTTGGGTACCGAGATGATGTGCGTAATCATATAATGGCGTGGCCGATCCCCCCGCGCGATCTTCATCAAGGCCGCGAGTGGCAACCCGATCTGCTCGCCGTCAGTGAGTATCACTTCATATTGCGTACGCAGTTTCCAGGTGGCGTAGGCAAGGACTAAATTGGATCCTGCGAGCCGTTCTAAAGCTCGCGCGAAACGTCCGGCGCCGGCTCGCGCTTTGGCGTAGTCAAGTATATCGGCATTCAGGCCGCGCGCGAGTTCCAGATAATCAGCCCGCGGACGTCGGCCTTCGGCAATCTGAGCCGATATATCCGGCGGGATCGTGCCGGAGACCGTCAGCAGCACCCGCCCTCTTTGCTTACTTTGTTCAGCCTTCACTGGATTCTCTTTTTGACCGGCGATCTTCTCAATCGTCGACGGATCGGATTACGCGCGCGGGCTGCCCCGCCGCGAAGGAACGCGGAGCGATGTCGCGGGTCACCACGCTTCCGGCGGCAACAACGCTGTCCGCTCCGATAGTCACACCGCTCACCACTATGACCCGCGCGCCGAGCCATACATTTTCTTCTAGAACGATTGGAGCAGAGGCCGGTCGAGCTCCTCGTTCAACGGGGTCAATCTGATGGAAATCGTTGTCCATCATCAGCACTTCCATTCCGAGTTTGCAGTTAGGGCCGATGCTGATGAGCTTCGTCGCAATAATTGAACACCCGTAATTCATGAATGTCCGCGCGCCTATTTCGAGTTTTCCGTCGCGCTCGGTGGTGAGTTGAATTGGGAGGCCCCCTGAGACCAGGCAGGCTCGTTGACCAATAACCAAGCTGCCGTGATTTCGAACGATGGGCCGTCCCCACAGCCGTACGCGCTCGCCGAGCGAAGTCGCGTTGCGGAGATACCACCGCGCCCGCAACACCGCGAGCGAATCGTCCAACATCTCAGTCGCCGTCATACGATGGCCGGTGGGTACCATGCCGCCGTTTAGAAGGCGCCCCAAAGGAGCGAACATAAGGGCGTCCCTTGCTTAAAGCTTGAGGTTGCAGCGCGTGGGCGAGACACTTCTCCGGTTCGATGGCGTCTTTCGAAGCCCAGCCCACGCCAAACAAAACCGTCTGCGGATCATAGCAAATCATTGCGCGTCTCACAGCCAGTCTCTTCGAAGATAATTAGTGACCGGGTGCATCTTCGGTTTCTTGATCGGGAGAAAGCTCAAGGACCTCTTCCGTCTGAAACACTCTACTTTGCGCACTCCCCCCGTATTTCACTCACAATACCCCGCCCAAGAAACCCGCGTTAACTTATGGCTTTGGCCGTTCAATATCATGAGCACAAAAACGCGCCAGATCTCAACTGGATGACTGTTGGGCCCAAGCTCTTCCCGTGTGCCATTAACTCGTTTATCGAGAAGAGCGTGCGATCCTGGCATAAATACTGCTTACACTGACATACTCATCTTTCTCCTCAGGCCTTTAGCAGAGCCTTACAGGCGCCGGCTCCGCTGAAATGGAAATTGCGCGAGCGGCGACACCAGGCACGCTTTCAATTCGAGACATGCGAGCGAACGGGTTTGACAGATACGATCGAGATAAACGTCGCCAAATAGGCTGCATACGTCGTAAGAAAGTGAAGCAAGCGTGCTGGGTGGGTCATGAAGGCGTTATTGGTCAGGCGTTAGCGAGATGGCGATCCGAACCCTGTTTCTGAATACGCGCGACACGTGTGGCGCCGATGTTGCCGTCCACCTCACGCTCATGGCCAACTTCACTTCGGATGAAGCAGAGGTCTTTGTTATTTCCAACAGCGATGCCTCAGACGCCGAGGAGATGCGGGCTCGCTTGGCCGGAATGCCGCAGGTTCGCAGCTCGTTTTTGCCGCTCGGTAAGCCCGCCGAATATCAGGCAGGCAAGGGCCTGATTGGCAAAGCGCTTGCTTATGGACCGAGCGCCGCGTCGTTGGCGAAGGTCGCCGCCTTCATCCGCCGGAACCGCATTCAGATTATTCACACAACCGACCGGCCACGCGATGCAAGTTACGGGAGCTTGCTCGGGCGTGCGACAGGGACACCTTCGATCGTACAAATGCATTCCCATCTCGGCGATTACCATACGGCCCCGACGCTTTGGGGAATGCGCAATGCCACCGCGATCTTCGCCATTTCGGATTACATCCGGAATGGATTGGGACAAATGGGGCTCGATCTCGGAAAAATCCATACGATTTATAACGCCGTGGATACCGATCACTTCGATCCGCGAAGAGAGTTGGGCGCGCCGGCGTCCATCCGCAGCGACTTTGGCATTCCGGATAATGCGCGGCTTCTGGGAATCGCGGCGCGGATGAATCCGTGGAAGGGCCAGCGCGAACTAATCGGCGCCGTAGCGCTGCTGCGCCAGTCGCATCCACAGTTGCATGTCATGATATTGGGCGCCGACGTGCCTGAGTTTCGCTCGGCCTTCGAGCGGATGGCGCGTGAGGGAGGCATCGCAGATCGCGTGCATTTCGCCGGCTATCAAAGCGATGTTCGACCCTTTCTTCGCGAGTTCGATATTTTCGTCCATCCCTCATATGCGGAGCCTTTCGGCTTGGCGATCGCTGAAGCGATGGCGATGGAAAAGCCGGTCATCGCCTGCGGAACGGGCGGTGTTCCCGAAATCATCACGCATAACCTGGACGGGCGCCTTGTTGAAGAGCGCTCTGCTGAAGCGGTTGCGGCGGAAATCGCCTCTTTGATTGGCGACGCTGATCTCCGCCGGCGGTTGGGAGAGTGCGCGCGGCAAACCATCCTTCGCCGTTTTACGCCACGTCTGCAGTGCAGTGAGGTGGCGAGGCGCTACGCCGGCCTCGTCGCCGCATCCAACGGTGAAGCGATGCGAAACATTCCGAGTTCGTTGGGAGTCGATGGAGGATCAGCATGTTGACAGTTGATGATGGAGTTCGCGCAGACGCGAAGGAAAATCCACTCACCGCCGCGGAGCGAGAAGACCTCAAGGAGACGTTCGCTCGCGACGGCTACTTCGTCATTCGCAACGTCGTCTCACCAGAGCGGCTGGCGGAACTGCATAGAGCCCTCGAGCAGGAATTCGCAGCGGCAACGAAATCGGGCGCCCTGTTCTCCGGAGGCGGTCTGAGGAGCGGCCATTTGAATTGCTTTCCTGGTTCAGGTGCCCGGTTCGTCTACGACACTCTTGAAAGGCGCGGGATCATCGACCTGATCAAGGAGATCGATCCTCGGGTCGTTCGGATGCCGAATGTCGGTTGCAATTTCAATCTGCCTGGCAGCCACACCCAGCATTATCACCTTGACCGCCCATTCACGCGCGACTTCATGATCGCCAACATCGCGGTCGTGGACACCAACATCGAGAATGGGGCGATGGAGGCCATCCCCGGAACGCACAAGCGCTTCTATAAATACACGCAGTTTGTCCTGGAGCGCGTGGCTCGCAAAAGCATTCGCGTCACGTTGAACAGGGGAGATGTTCTCGTTCGGTCGTCGAACGTGTGGCATCGCGGGACGGCTAATCGCACGTCGGTTCCGCGGCCGATGCTTGCCCTAACGTGGGAGGACGGCGGCAACCCTCTCGAGGATCCCTTTATAGCCGAAGGTGGCAAGATCCGGTTTCTGCCGAACTGGTTCAAGCCGACCAGAGCAGGTCGCATTCGCGAGCAGCTCTTCGTGAATATCCCCGCAACCTACGCGGCTTTACGTTTTGCCCGTTCTCTCGTGGACAAGGAGTATTGAGAAAGCCATCGGCAGAGCCTCAGGGCGCGGCTTCCGGTAGCGCCGGGCGGCGGCGAGAATTTTTGCAAACATCGGCTTGCCAGTTGGCGAAGACTGCGGCCGGGAGTCCAATTTCGCGCAGAGCGCGGAGGCCCCGTTTTCGCAGTCTCCGCACTTGCGAAAATGCATCGGAAAAAGCGGCCGTTGGACTTTGAATTTGCGTGAGCCCAATCCAAAACGGGCACATCCGCGGGACATAAAACTTTGCAGATGCCCTTCCCTCAACTCAGCGTCGTCGTGCCGACGTACAATCGCCTTGGGAGGTTGCGGAGCGTCATCTCCGCCTTGGAGTGCCAGCAATATCCCGCGCAAAACTTCGAGATCATAGTCGTATCCGACGGCTCAACCGACGGCACGGACGATTTTCTAAAAGCGTACCGCTCCGAGATCACCCTGCGATTTTTCCCGCAAGCCAACCGTGGTCCCGCGGCCGCGCGCAATCTTGGCATCGACAAGGCGCAAGGCGAGCTGATCGTCTTCATTGATGACGATGTCGTGCCGCAACCGATGCTTTTGGCGGAACACGTGCGTGCTCATCGTGAGGCGGCGCGCGAGGTGGCTGTCATCGGACCACTGCTTTCACCTGACGGCTTCGTCATGTCTCCCTGGGTCCGCTGGGAGCAACAGATGCTCATGAAGCAGTACAACGCTTTGCAGTCTGGTATCTGGCAGGCCTCCGCCCGGCAATTTTACACCGGCAACGCCTCACTCCCCCGGGCTCGCATTCTGGCCGCCGGCGGTTTCGACGAAAAGTTTCGGCGTGCAGAAGATGTCGAACTTGCCTATCGCCTCTCAGATCAAGGATTGGGTTTTGTGTTCGCGATGGATGCGGTCGGCATGCATTTCGCCGAGCGCAGTTTCACTTCCTGGCTCAATGCCGCATATACCTACGGAGGTAACGACGTCATTTTTGCGCGCGACCGGAACCAGCAATGGCTGCTTGCGGCGATCGAGAATGAGTTTCATCAACGTCACGTTCTGATCCGCTCTCTCGTCGGCATGTGCAAGGGCCGTCCGCAACTCACATCGCTCACGACCGCCGCGCTTAGGTTCGCGGCCAATGCCGCGAATATGATGCGTTCCGAGAAATTGGAAGAGATTGTCTACAGCGGGTTATTCAATCTTCAATACTATAGAGGGCTGCGTGATGAGATGGCCAAGACGCGATCACTGTCTTTCCTTGGCTGATGCGATATTCACGCACGGCGCATTTGGGGCGCGGGTTCACCGCCTAATCTGGCTACGCGCTGGCCGAAGCCGTCAATAGCCTGTGAAATTCTTCCTCCGAGAGCGGCGGCGATGCGTAGTGCCGAAGATTGGCTGTGAGCTGCTCGATGGTCCGCATCCCTATGATGGTGACGCCTATGCGGCGTTCTCGCAGCGAGAACTGCAACGCAGCCTCGGTCGTTGATCGGCCCATCTGTTCCACGATCCGGCGAAGTTTCAGCACGCGTTCCCATTTGGGTTCCGAGGAGCGAAGCTCATTCTCGGTGAGTGTTTCCTTCAGCGCTCCTCCTGCGAAGCAGCCGCGCGCAATGATCCCAAGCTCGTGCTTTGTCATCTCTTCAAAGGCGCCGTCGCGCGCTTCCAAGTCAAGAATGCCGAACGGGATCTGCAGGCTTGAAATACCCTCTAGACCGAAGCAGTGCCGCGCGACGTCAACTGCATCAAGCGCGATGCCGAAGTGCCGAATTTTGCCTTCCGTCTTAAGCCGCGCCAGCTGCCCGAGCGCTTCCTGGAATTGCGCGCTTCGCAGCATCTCTGATGATGGACTGTGCATTTGGTAGAGGTCGATGTAGTCCGTCTGCAGGCGCCTCAACGATGCCTCTGCGGCCTGGCGCAGATAGCCAGGTGTGAAGTCTTGCGGAATGAGACCAGCCGCCGACGTCGGCACACCCATCCGCCGGAAGCCAAGCGCTTGTACGACGGGCTTGGCGAGCGGCTTTATGAATTGAATAAGCTTCTTCCCCGCAGGTGTGCAATAGCCGCCTTTGGTTGCGATGAAGACTTTGTCTCGCGACTTCCGGAATGCCTTGCCGATCAGGATTTCGCTCTCTCCCTGCGAATACATGTCGGCGGTATCATAGAAATTTATGCCGGCGTCCAAGGCCGCCGCGAGCGTTGCGAGGGACGCCTTGCGGCCACCATCCCGGGCAAGAAGGCCGCCGATCCGCGCGCCTCCGAAACCTATCTCTGAGACCTTCCAGCCGGTTTTTCCGAAAACCCTGTGCTGCACGCCTTCTACCCCGTGACATTGGCTTTCAAGTCGCGCGCCAGCTGGCCGGCTGATCGTGCCGCAAGCGCCATAACCGTCAGTGTCGGATTTTTTTCGGCACCCGTCGTAAAGGAGCTTGCGTCGACCACGAGGACATTGGGCGCATCGTGCAGCCGTTGAAAGCTGTCCGTCACGCCAAATTCTGGCGACGCATGCATCCGAGCTGCCCCGCCATAGTGCTTGGCCGTTCCAGGAAAAAGTTGCGGGACGATGTCGCGAATAGTGCCTTTGTAGCCGGCGTTTTCCATCAGCTGCAGAAAGTACTGACGTGCGCTGATGACATTGGCCAAAATTTCTTCTTCGAACTCGATATGGACTTCGAGCTTGGGCAAGCCAAACTCGTCCTTTTGATCCCGCGAGGGCCGGACGTAGTATTTCTCTTTGGGGATCATCGTTCCGAAAACCTGCACGCCGAAGGATGTCGACTTCTGGCCAAACCGGCTCTTGATCTTACCGATCGTGCCGAAAGCGCCGAGCGTCCATGAGCACGCAAGCAGCGGGTCTGATGCCGTATGCGGCAGGCGCGTCAGATATGCCGGGGGCGACAACGAGGTGATCGGCTTGTCTATGTCGACGGCCCACCACTCGCGCGGATGATCATGGAGATATTTGCCGAGCAACCCGGCGCTGTTTCCAAGGCCGTGCGGGCGATCGCTGCAGGCCGAATTGAACAACAGCTTAGGCGAGTTCAGCGGACCGCAGGCGATAACGAACGCGCTGCCGCTGACGCGCTTCTGCGTTTCTGTCTGCCGGTCATAGTAGACAGCGGCCCCTGCCCTTTGCTTCACCCGGTCCCATTCGAGCATCAGGACATGCGCTCCCGTGACGAGGCGAAATGCGGGATTATCCCTCAGCTTTTGCAACAGAAGCGCGTAGCTGTTGAAGGCAGTCCCGCGGCGAAGCAACAGGAATGGCGGTCCATCCGCCAGCGGCATCGTGGTCATCCCCTGCCCGTGCTTCAAGGCCGAGCGCGCAACCTGTTGCCAGTCGCTTGGGATCTGATGTTGGTAATCGCTGTAGCCCGCGGGCAAGCTCGGGACGCTGTTCGCTCCGGCCGTCACCCTCATGTGGCGTTCCGCGATTTCGTAATAGGGCGCGAGTTCGTCGTAGCTCACCGGCCAACGAAATTTCTCGTGGACCTGTTCGCCAGCCGTGAAATCTTCGGCGCAGAAGCGGGGCACGGCACCCGTCCACTGATTGGAAAGGCCGCCTAGGGCGTAGGTGTACTCGAGATTGGTCTCGGGGTTTCCGGTCACCACGAAGCCGCCGGCTTTGCGCATCGGCGGGAGGCGGCGATAAAAATTTCGTCCGCCGATCCTGACAAGCACGCCGTGCTGGATATCGTCGCCGGCTTCCAGCAGCGTTACAGGAATGCCTTTGCGAACCAGTTCGTGCGCGGCCATCGCGCCTGCCGGACCACTCCCAACCACAACGACGCGACGATCATCGACCATGAGCTTTTTTCTACATCATGTTTCCGCCTGATACTTAGCGTATTGGCTGTTTGGCGCCATAACCATCGAAGCTCTTGATTAGCGCAAGCGGCCCGCTCGAATTTGCCGATCAGCCCGCGCAAAGAATAGGCACAAGGCAATACGTGACGACGTTCTCGCAAATTGGTTGACGGGTATCGGAGAGATCCGCCCGGCAAGAGAAACAGAGGCGCTGCACATCGTTATGCCCGGCGCCGCCGCCGCGCGATTATCTCGGACGCCTGATCCCAATGTGCGAGGCGGCGCCGGCTCAGGGTCCACCAGTTCCGCCGACAATCACGGCGGTGCTGCCACCGGCTCCGCCAAGAATTTGCGCGCTCGTCAGGACGGTCGCAGCGTTGCCGACGTAGCCCGCGGCAGATGAGGTCCAGAGCGTCATGTAATTGAGAGCTTTTCCGACCTCGATCGAGTCCGCATTGGCAACGTAGAGGATGTCCTTGTCGCGCATCTGGAACTTCTGCGCCATGAAGAAGGCTGAGGGGTCTCGGAAATTCAACCTATAGACCGTCGGAATCCATTGCTGGCCTGGGGCGAACTTGCTGAGGTTCACATTCATCAGCTCAAGCGTCCGCCGGCGCTCTCCACGGTAGATGAAGGTTTGCGACGGGTTTGCCCGCTCATCCACGAGGCCGCCTGCTTTCGCAACTGCCTCGTTGAGGGACAGGCGCTCCTGACCGAATTGGAAGATGCCATCCAGACCGATCACATCGCCGCCACCGATCGTCGTGCCGCCGGTGGCATTCCCCAGTGCGCCGAACGCGACAAACGATCTTGGACGGCGATACACGTAAATCACGTCACCGGCCTCGACGTAGATATTTTCCCTCGGATTATTGATGATGTTCGAAAGACGAACGGTTCCGATCCTGTTTTTGCGTTGAAGGGTGATTTCAAGATCATAGGGCGCCAGCTTGCCGGTTGCGCCTGTGCTGGTCGTCTTCGATATCATGTCCAGAATGCGCTCGCCGGCACCTGTCAGCTTGATGCGGCCTTGCCCCGCGTCGCCGATGACAATCACGGAATCCGCATTTTGCTCGGTTACGTTGACGATGACCTGAGGCTCGATCGCGCGGCTCGCGAGCTTGGACTCTATTTCACGTTGTATCTCGTACGTTGTTCGTCCGGCCGCCTTAATCTGTCCCGCATAGGGAATTGAGATCGTACCCTTTCCACTGACCGTTTGAGCCGGAAGCGTTACGTAGTTGCCGGCGCGTCCCGCCGCGTCTCCCGTAACGAACAGGCCGCCCGCTGAAGATTCAAAAATGGACGTCTGAACCACGTCGCCGACGCCGACGCGGACGACAGGTACCGGCCCACGCTGCTGGCCGAACGTCCCGTAGAAGCTGTCCGGGGAAATATCGTCCAAGACGCTGATAACGAACGGATTGATATCAATCAGGGCATAGTCGAAGTCGACGGCGTTCCGGCTCGTATAGACCAGCAGCGGGTCGCGTCCGTTGGAAAGCGTTGTAGTTGCACCGGTATGGATATCGCGATAGCTCGGGCCGTCGACGGGCAGTTGTGTGCAGGCGGCAAGCAGACCAGCGACCGCTGAGACAATTCCAGGAACGATGATCCTATTACGGCCTCTGATCATCGATCCCTCTCACAAACCCATATCGGACAAGCATCAGGATGCCCGGCTCTCCCCGAAGCCGGACATGGACTATCCGCGAATATAATTGATTCGAGTACGGATAGTATGCGTGCGAGCTAAACGTAGCCCGGTGTTGCTCAGCAGCGCCACAAGGTCATGCGGCGTGCGATGCGAAAAGTTAATATCGGCCGTTCAAAGACGCGGAATCTTTCTCTGTGTGCTGACCGGTACCCAAAGCGAGCCACGCCGGGATATCCGCAGAGAAAAAGTCTATCCGAAAACATAATGAACGACATTCAGTGAGGGATTACTCACTCAACGAAGTACTCGGCAATGCGCCGGCCTTTGTAGGCCTCGATGGTTTTCAAGGTTGCAGGATCCGCCTTGTTGAGAACCATGCAGGAGATGCGGCTGCGGATGATCTCTGCTTCGGCCAGGGCTTCATCAACCAGGCTGCGCTTGGTCTTCCCCCATTCAATCACGAAGACGAACTTATCGATGAAGCGCTCGATCATCCGGATGTCCACCACCGACATGATCGGAGCGATCTCGATGACAATAAAATCGTACTTCTCGCGGGCTGCATTCAGCAGCCTCTCCATATGGGGCGAACCCAGCAACTCGGCGACGTTCGGGTTACGCTCCGCCATTGCACATGGCAGGACATCGACGCCCGATTTCTCGCGACGGTAGACATAGTTCTCGACGTGCGCCGGATCGTCCAAGGCCTCGAACAGTCCCTTAACGGCGTCGGGCGCGAGTTCGGCAGTGAGGTTCCGCCGGTGGAGATCGCAATCGATGATGAGCACCTTGCTCTTCGAATAGGCACTCAGAAGCGCCGCAAGATTGTGCGCAACGGTCGACTTGCCTTCATTCGCGACCGATGAAACGATGCCAATGACTTTGTCACCATCCGCGCTCGGGTATGCGCGCATTGAGGCGCGCATCTTTCGGATCGCCTCCGTGTAGCGCGAATACGGTGCCTCCAGGACGTAGTCGCTGAGCTTTCCGCTCGGGTCCTTACGCATGTCGACGGCCGGCAGAATAACGCAGTAGGTGCCGGTATCCCGCGTCACCTGCTCGGGTGTCCGATAAACCCCAGCCGCCCATTCTCGCCCTATAACTGCCGCGAGGCCCGACATGAACCCGAATACGATACCGCCTCCCAAGATCAACAATGACTTGTTGGAGTCCTTATGAAGGGGCGGAGCTCCCCTGGTGATGATATGAGCGTCTTCGGTTTCGGGTCGCGTCTGGTTCAGTTCGTCGAACTTGCGCAAGTCGGCATGATAGAGAACGCGCAATGTGTGCGCGGTAAAATTGAGATCCCGAAACTTCGCCTGTGTCGCAGTATCCAATTTATTCAAACGAGCAATCAGTTCGTCACTCGGAGGCTCAGGCGCAAGATCTTCTTCGATGTTATGGTATTCCCGCTTGGGGTCCGCTGCTTGCAGATCATCGGAATGGGAACCCTCAATTCGCTCCCTTTCAGCGCGGATCGCAGCGTTCAAGCCTTCCATTTGCTTGCGGATCTTTGCAACAGCCATGTGGTCCGGCCCGACGGCGTCCGCAATGTCGGTCGCCTTTCTTTCGAGGTCCACATATTCCGAGCGCAACCGTCCGATAAGCGCGTTTTCGGTGGTTGCCGTGCCCGTCAAATTGTTAGCAGCTTTGAACTCTTGCAGAGCTCGGTCCGCATTGATTGACTGCAGCCTCGTTTCCTGCAGCCGATCCTCAAGAAACTGATTGACCAACTTGTTGGAGGCAAGTTTGTGCGCCCGAGCCTGCGCAATGTACGTGTCAGCGATCGCGTTGGCTATTTTGGCAGCCTTGATCGGATCTTCTGAGCTGAAGCTAACGCTGATTACGTTATTGACATCGCCCCGCTCGACGGTCAGCCGGCGTAAAAACTTTTCGACGGCAGTCCTTTCAAGCAAGGTCTCATGATCGAGTGGAGTGGCGGTTTTCCAGCCAAGCATTTGCTTCAAGAAAGTCTTCAGCTTGCCGGCGCCGTAAGAAAGGCAGGGACCAGCCCAGCTTTCCGCACATGGGTTTTCGTCGGTTTCTGCAGAGCGCACCGCCGCCTGACCAACAAACTCTGGATCGTGGGCCAAATTGAGCGAGCGAATGACCGGCACAATGATACTGTCCGACGACAGAACATAGAACTGGCCCGCCATATCGACATCATCGAGCGTAGGCTGTTCGAGGATCTTACTGCTTTGGAGAAATCGATTGACGCTACGATCGACAAGAATACGAGCGCTACTCGTGTAAAGCTGCGGCATGAAGGCGACGATCGTGAGGGCCACGAGCAGCCCGGCGACAGCTCCGGCTAACGGGAACAACCATCCTCGTCTCAGTAGCCAGCGGAGATCTGAGAAGTTGAACAGATTGGCGTTAGATTTATGAGGCTCAACGGGGATGGAGAAATGGTCATCTGTCGCGAGCATGATATCGGGTCTACCCTGGAAGCCCAGTCAATCGATGCGATGCAATAGCGATTAAATTCATACGTATCCAGAATAACATGTAACAGTGGTTTACGTATATAGTGACGGATGCCCGGGTTTTTCTCTGTACGCCGCTTTTATTGGCGCATGAGCCTCAGCTGATGGACCAAACTCCAGCTCGATAGCCCGGCCACCTCGATTGCGCCGTACACCGCTTTTCTCGCGCGGCTGTTCTTCAGGCGCGGCAGGCTGATCATTAGCGACGTTTTACGGACGACCCCTGGCGGCTAGAACGGCGGATCTCAGGACAGCTCCTGGCCGAAGCTGTCGCCTGAGCTGCCTGAAATACGGATCGACGAAGCGGTCAATGACTGCCGCGAACGCGATCGAGATCAAAAGCGCGGCTGGGAACATGAGGTAGGGCTTCTCGGCGACCCAGGGAAAATCGGCGACAAAGAGCCGGATAACGACGTAATGGCTCAGGTAGATCGCGTAAGAGTAAACGCCGACCCTTTTGACCAGCGGCCAATTCAGGAACCGGAACGGCTGGACATCGGAGAACCGTATCGCGAAATAGAATATCGGCATCAAGGCGAGGCCCTGGAGGCTGTATCGGATTCCCTCCCGAAACGTTTCATTGCGATAGAGCAAAGTCACCAGCAGCACGCACCCTGCGAGCGTAAACAACGCCCATTGCCGCGGAGACATCGCGCCACCTCGGTGCAAGGCTTTGACGGGGTTCACGGCGACCGCCAGGATGCAGCCGTAAATGATCGAGTCGATCCGGGTGTCCGAAGCGTAATAGGTACGCAAGGGCGTAAAGCCCGGAGAGTAGATGAGGTACATTCGCCAGGCCAGGATGACCAGGCAGCCGAGCCCGAGCAGAGCGGCAATCGTGCGGAGGCGAATACTGTTACCCAGCAACAAGGAAATCAGGAGCGGGTAAATTATGTAGAAGTGCTCTTCGACCGCGAGCGACCACAGGATGCCCGTCCCATCGGGAACCGTATTTCCCGGATCGAAGAAGATGGCGTAGTAATTCGCGAAATATGTAACTTGGGCAGCCAGCCCGTACAGAGAGATGCCGCCCGGCAGCCATCCGGCATATGTGAGGCTGTAGGCCACCACTAGGGTGATCAACAAAGGTGGCATCAATCGCAATACGCGACGCGCATAGAATTTCGGAATATCGATTGCGCCAGTTTGCTCGCGCTCCACGAGCATGAGTGTGGTGATCAGATATCCGCTCAGGAAAAAGAATATCGTGACCCCAAGTCCGCCTGGCACCGCCGTGAACCCGGAGTGTGACAAAACAACGATAAGAACCGAGATCGCCCGTATGCCGTCTAGTGACGGGATGTTCGGAGCATGGGGCTTGCTCATACGCGCCTCGGTCCAGAATGCATATTTCAACTCTCGTTTGTTGGCCGCCGGCAAGCTGGGTATGTCTAAACATCCCCACTCCCTGAGACGCCGTCACTGCTGCCGGTCCTTCGAAAGGACGTCCGCCACCGCCATTGCCCCCTTGCCAAGCCGGTCCCGCTTAGAAAGTTGGAGCCGCTTCATCCGACAATCAGCTTGCGTGCGAAAAATCCTTCCGCGTAACGATTATTCGCACGACATTCCATTCCCCGCAATCGCGCGAGCCCGCGGAATGTCTCCTCGTCGAACCAATGCTTCGAGCGCTGCGTGCCGAAATGCTTTATCAGCAGTTCGATCTTGCGCTCCAAAACAGGTTCCTCAACCGCAACGTAGAAGTTTGGCTGGCCCAGATCGCCATCCCACTTGGGGATCTCGTATTCGAGTATCAGGTGGTCACGAAATGTATTCCAGGTATGGCGACAGACCTCCCGGTGATCCTGATGAGCATCGTCTCGCCGGTGCGTCAGAATCAGGTCGGGATTGAAGCGGCGCTTCAGTGACTCAAACCACTCCTTTATCTGCTCTCCCTGCGTCGGGAAAAATCCGTCTTTGAACGACATCACCTCAACGTTGCCGGCTGCTGCACCCTGTAGAAAAGCTTCCGCTGATCCTCTGGCCTCGCGCTCTCGCTCGCCGATCCCGCTCAAGACGCACCAGACAATGTTCAGCTTGGCGCCTTTTGAAATCCATTGCAGCAGCGTCGCGCCGGCGCCGATCTCAATGTCGTCGGAATGCGCGCCAAGGCACAAAATGGAGCGCTGCCCCCCTGAAGCCGGCAACATGAGCGGAAGCATCTCGCGTCCTACTCGGCGGCGTCCGAATGAATTCGCCAGGGCATGCTTCCCTTCTCGACCATTTCTTCAAGCACACGCTTATCCTGCAGCGTGTCCATGGCCCGCCAGAAGCCCTCGTACTTGAATGCGATGAGCCGTCGCTCTGCGATCAAGCGGTTGAATGGCTCAAGAACAAGTTCCTCGCCTTCTTGGATGTAGTCGAAGATCTTGTTCGAGAACACGAAGTATCCGCCATTAATCCATATCTCGCTTTCCTGGCTCGATCGCATGCGATTAACGGCACCATCACGCCCAAACTCGGCAAGATGAAAGTTGAAAGGCGGCCGAACGGCCACGAACAGGCCGACTGCGCCGCTTTTCTTCAGGTAGCTGATCATCTCGGGGAGCGGCGCGTCACTGAGACCGTCGCTGTAATTCGCCAAAAAATATTCTTCGTTCTGGACGATGTGCTTCACGGCCAGCAGGCGCTGTCCAATGTTGCGCCATACCCCCGTGTCGACCAGCGTAACGCGCCAATCAGGTGGTTGGGGGCCGAGAATTTCTACGTTCCTTCCGAAATTGGAGATGGTGCAGTCGCTGTAGGTGGAGGGATCAAAGGAGCGGAAATATTCACGTATGACGTTGGCCTTGTAGCCGAGGCACAGGATGAAATCCCGGTGCCCGAACTGGCTGTAATACTGCATGACGTGGAACAGTATAGGCTGGGGACCGACCGGGATCATCGGCTTCGGGATCGCTTCCGAATAATCACGAATTCGCGTGCCTAGCCCACCGCAGAAAAGAACGACCTTCATGTCCCCGCCTCTCCTACAAAACCCAGCGTGTCTTGCTTCTTAGCGCGCCTTCCAGAATTCCATTCTTTATTGCTCATTCTTGATTGCCCGCCAAAACCTGCGGTCTCAAAGGCGATATGGATGGGACAATATCCTATTTCACAGAGCGCGAACCCGTTTGAACCCAGATTGGTGAGTTTTTACCAAGAACCAACGAATAGGCGGACGTGAATGGAAGGTATGGGTGCATTTCACTTGCCTTCGCCCGCGCGGGCGTTGCACATTTAATCAGTGTACGTCAGCACTCATAGGAAGTGCAATGGTGTTGGGCTCACGCGATGGCACTTCCATTAAAAAAACTCTCGCCTCGCGATGGACATGAACCGAAGGGGGCGTGAGTGATATTTACCGAAACCAAGCTCAAAGGCGCATTTATCATCGACCTCGAACGCCGAGAGGATTCGCGGGGTTTTTTCGCCCGGGCCTTTTGTCAAAATGAATTTGCGGCGCACGGGCTGAAAACGTTAATTGCGCAATGCAATATCGCGCACAATCGATCAAAAGGAACGGTGCGCGGCATGCATTTCCAGTATCCGCCTGCTGCAGAAACCAAGATCGTGCGCTGCACCAAAGGCGCGATATTCGACATCATCGTGGACCTGCGTCCGGAAAGCCCGACGTATCTTCAGCACGTCGGGGTCGAACTCGACGAGGTCAATCAGCGTGCCTTGTATGTTCCCGAGCGGTTCGCGCATGGATATCAAGTGCTGCGCGACGATACCGACACAAGCTACAGCGTCGGTGAATTCTATACCCCTGCGAGCGAAGGGGGCCTGATGTATAATGACCCCATGCTTGGGCTGAATTGGCCGCTTCCCGTGACCGTCATTTCCGAAAAAGACCAGAAATTTCCGCTCCTCGCAGAATCTAATACCGAATTGGCGCGGCGTATGAGCCTCGATTCCACGCTCGTCTCGCAAGCCTGACCGGGAGGAACGTCGATGCTGCTCATCGATAAGGCTTTGAAGCGACGCGAAGACGAAGGCCGGCCTATTCGCGTTGGCATTGTCGGCGCGGGCTTCATGAGCCAGGGGCTCACAAATCAGATCGCGCATAGCACACCAGGGATGCGTGTCGTTGCAGTCTCCAACCGCAAAGCCAAGCGAGCTCTGGACGTGCTTCAGTACGCCGGCTTCACGAATGCAAAGGTCGTGGAGTCACAGGCGGCGTTCGACCTCGAGGCAGAGCGCAGTTCCCCAGTCGCCACCCAGGATGCCTTCTTGATCGCCCGATCGCCGCACGTCGACGTCATCGTCGACGCAACCGGTGCCGTTGAGTTCGGGGCCCGTGTAGCGATGGAAGCCTTCAAGCACGGCAAAGATGCTGTGCTGATGAATGCCGAACTCGACGCCACCATCGGCCCGATCCTTCAAGTCTACGCGCGCAAATACGGCGTCATCCTATCGGCCTGCGAAGGAGATGAGCCCGGCGTTCAGATGAACCTCGTCCGCTGGGTGAAGGGCCTCGGCCTCATCCCGCGCGTGGTCGGGAACGTCAAGGGCCTGCAGGACCCTTACCGGAATCCCGAAACCCAGAAGGGCTTCGCCGAACGCTGGGGGCAGAACCCGGCCATGGTCACCAGCTTCGCCGACGGTTCGAAGATCAGCTTCGAGCAAGCGATCGTGGCCAACGCGACGGGCTTCAAAGTGCGCCAGAGGGGGATGTCGCGCGGTCAGGTCTTCAACGGCGATATCATGAAGATTTCTGATCTGTACGATATCGAGGAGGCGCGCGCGCTCGGCGGTATCATCGATTACGTGGTGGGTACGCCGTTGACGAAAGTCTACGTTCTCGCGGAGCACAGCGACCCCAAGCAAAGGCACTACCTGAATTTATATAAGATGGGCGAAGGTCCGCTCTACCCGTTCTTCACTCCTTATCATCTTGTTCACTTCGAGGTGCCGAACGCCATCGCTCGGGTTGCTCTGTTCCGCGATGAAATCGCGCCTCCGCTCGGCGGTCCGGTTGTCGAGGTTTGTGCCGTTGCAAAGCGTGATCTCAAGGCCGGCGAGATTCTCGACAACTCGGGAATGTTCATGACCTATGGCGAGGCGGTGAATACCGAGGAAATGAGTGGCGGCCGATACCTGCCGGAGGGGCTGGCAGAGGATTGCAAGCTAAAGCGCGACGTCGCGAGAGATACGGTTCTCACCTATGATGATGTCCTGTTGCCAACAGGCCGGCTCGCCGATCACCTGAGAGCGGAGCAGTACCGGCATTTCCGAAATGAGACTTGGCTCGGAGATCTCGTTACTTTACCGGCGTAGGGGGTCCGCTTTCCGCATTTGCGCCGTGCCGTTCCCCCGCATCGTTCTAGGCTTCGAGAGCGTTCACGGTGTGGCGAAGCGTCGAGTCGACGATACCTTCCGTCAGAAGCTTTCTGATATGACCGATGCGCTGGTAACGCGGGCCTTCAAATTCTTCATGGGTTAAACCCGACGCTTTGAAAGCTTCGTAAACCTGTTGGGCACCTGCCCTCGCCGTCCATCGCGGTTTGAAGTCCGGCAACGCGCGAGTGATTTTGTCAAAGTTCACGCGATAGCAGCGCTTGTCGGGACCGGCGTCGGTCGCATATTCGACGCGGCAGCCCGGCACGACTTCCGCAACGATATTCGCGATCTCGCTGATCCTGTAGTTCTCCGACGTGCTTCCGACATTGAATGCTTGATTGAAGACTTTCTCTGCCGGAGCGTCCAGCGCAGCAACGAAGGCGCGCGAAATATCCTCGATGTGCACGATCGGCCGCCATGGCGTGCCGTCCGATTTGAGGTAGATCAGCCCCTTTGTCACCGCCCACGCCACGAGATTATTCAAAACGATGTCGAAGCGCATCCTTGGCGAAAGCCCGTAGGCGGTTGCAGGGCGAAGGAACGTCGGGCAAAAATCGTCGCTCGCCAATTTCGAAATGTCGCGCTCGGACCAGACCTTGGATTCTCCATATGCTGTCACAGGATTGAGCGCGGCGGTCTCGTCAACGAAATCGTCTCCCGCCAATCCGTAATTGCTGCACGATGAAGCCATGACAAAGCGTCCAACGCCTGCGCTTTTGGCGACCCGAGCAACGTGCACGCTACCTTGATGGTTGATCGCATACGTCGTCTCGCGATTGAGGTCGCTCAACGGATCGTTGGAAAGCGCCGCCAAATGAACGACGGCGTCGTATCCCGCTAGATCTTTTCTTTCGAGATCGCGGATATCCTTTCGGATCGAGGGGATATCGACGATCTTGCCGCCACTCGCGAAGGTGCAGCGCTCATAAAGATCGCTGTCGCACCCGGTAACGCTGTGCCCGGCCGCGAGGAGGGCTGGTGTCATTACGGTGCCGATATAGCCCAAGTGGCCGGTCAAAAGAATTTTCACGAGGTTCTCTCAAGCTGACTGTTGGATGCCGATACTTGCCGTGCCGTTAGCTCAGGTCCGCCCGAGTGCAGGCGGTGTTATCAAGGACAGAGCCGCCTTCAGCACTCGCTATTCCCAATTGTAGACGCCGGCGCGAGGCCGCGCCCGGGGAACGTACATACTGGCAGCCACAACGACGTCTTTCGCCAGGTTTGGTGAATAGCGCACAATCCAGTGCAACAGAGCCGCGCCGCAACGCAAACGCTCCGTCAGCGAGATCGGCGCCCTTAAGACAGCATCGCAGAAGCTCGACAGTTCGAGCCAGTTGGGGAATGACGCCTTGCCCTTCGCAGCCGGGTTGTACCAAACCATCCGGTCGCGCCAGTTGAGTTTGTAGTTCTTCGCATGATAGCGCAGGTAGAACAGCGGGCGATCGATCCGCACGAAGGGGCCCAGGAATGCCAACCGGCACAGGAAAACCGCGTCGCTGTTGGTGAAGTTCTCCATTGGCCGCACGCTGCGCAAAGCGTCGCCGCGGATCACTCCGTACATGCACTCGCAATAATAGTTCCGGAACATCAACTCGCGGAAGCGTCCCGAGGGCGTATCAGCAGTTCCGCGCGTCGCATGGAACTGGTTTATCTCGGCGTCGGCTTCGTTAATCACGACTGTGCGGGTGTAAGCAATGACGACCTCGGGCCGCTCCTCGAGAACAGCAACACACTCTTCGAGGTGGGTGGGTGCCAACTTGTCGTCGTGCGCCGATAGCCGCACGTAGCGGCCTCGGGAATATTCAACAGCGAGGGCCTGGTTGCGCGCGCCGCCAATGTTTCGCTCGTTTCGATAGTATCGGATACGCGCGTCGGCTTCCGCGAACTTCCGGCAAATCTGCTCCGTCCGATCGGTGGAGGCGTTATCACTGATGATCAGCTCGAAGTCGGTGAAGGTCTGCGCAAGCATGGATTCGATAGCCGCCGCCAAATATGGCTCCCCGTTATAAACGGGTAAACAGATGCTGACGGCCGGCACAGTCTCATCATACGCGTTCATTGCACATTCGCCTTCCTATGCGTTTCTTCCATCTCATCTCTGTTGCAATTTACGGGCCCCGTACTGCGGCACTGCAAATCCGAGGTGCTCAACGGGCCATCAGCCCGCTGCAGCCAAGCCTCCCGCCAATATGGATAAATTTTTTTCGGGCAGAAAAAGCGACCCGTGCTGCGCTCACCCGAGCAGACGGCGTCTTCCAGCTTGATGCATTCGTTGCGAAACCTAAGCATCCTGCCGGTGTGCTCTTCGATGATTTGGCTGACGCGCCCGCGCACCTGCAAAACCCGGCCGCAGAACGGTACCATCTCCACATCGAAATGAAGACCGCGGTTACTACCCTGCCTGGTGAGCGTCCCCTCGATCTCTCGCATAGACTTTACGCGCACCCATTCGCCACGCTGAAGGTTGAGAGGATCGGGCGGCGGCGGCGCCTTCTCGTTCGGCCCCTTTGGCCGGCGCAAGAGCCTGAAACGGTGGAGCGGCTGCATATATGCCGCGCGCGCCATCACCTTCGCGAACC
>Ga0180218_1000385_pt1 | contig 46177 bp, 58 predicted proteins | sample eDN3rd37CKraftBY_FD_151334 | JGI IMG/M metagenome (GOLD analysis project Ga0180218, IMG submission 151334) | Enriched backyard soil microbial communities from Emeryville, California, USA - eDNA 3rd pass 37_C Kraft BY (version 2) (version 2) | ecosystem: Environmental > Terrestrial > Soil >... | reverse complement strand
AAAAACATGGCGGATAATCCATCACTATTTTCCTCAATCGCCTGAGACATATTCGACGGTCCTCAAAGCAATTGCATTCATTCACAACCTAAATCTCAAACATCGGCGTGATTTATGAAACAAGCCAGGTATATATCTAAGATATGGCTTCCGATGGAATGTAATCCAGAGGTACTCTGGACCGATCCATTAATAATCTTTAATAATTTCAATGTTTTGCGCGTACCGCCGATGTGTCAATGTTAGGCACTCGCTAACTGGGAAAGGAATTATCATGAAACGAATGATTTTAGCTGCCGCATTATCCGTAATGTTTGTACCCTTGGCATCTGCAGAAGGAATAGACACACCAGCTGTTCAAGCTGCGAAAAAACATTCACCTCAGATGGGGCTGAAACAGGCAGACCTCAACGAAGATGGAAAAATTGACATCGACGAATTCACCAAAAAAGCTCTAGACCGAGCTGAAAAAACCTTTGCCAAGATCGACAAAGACGGGGACGAAGTAATCACCAAGGATGAATACCGCGAATTTTCTATTGAAAAATCAAAGGGGATGTTTACGCGCATGGATCGAAACAGAGACGGTTTCTTAACCTCCGAAGACGCACAACACCGGAAATTCAAGAAAAAGTCGCACGAGGCCAAGCCTCAAACGCAAGAAGATCCTGCAAAATAAAAAAGAAAGGGAGGTGTGAAAAACGCCTCCCTTTCTTTCGGTCCCTACCGCCACCTGACAAGGTCAGGATCAGGTGTTACACACCTGATATCCATCCAGTCCAACAGCGCATCAACGCTGAAGTTCGCACAACCTTCAAGGACATTTAAAGGTTACTTCAAAACATTCCCAACTGGCAAGAACTTTTCTCGCGCGGCCTTATAATCCCACTCCGGTTCGACAAGAATTTTAAAAGACGCAGCCAATTGGACGGCATCATCGCTGGCGCGGTGAGTATGAGGAAAAGTTCGCATCACAGCCCCAGTGACGCCCATAATTTTTTGAACGTTTTCCCAACGACCCGTCCCTTCGATTTTCGCGGCTTCCCCCCAAGCCTCATAGAGATCATGAATATAGGTCATGACTTCGCCTAAAGGGTTCCTGAATACAAAATCAGCCTTTATCTCGACAGCTTCGAACAGCCTCAGGAACCACTTTGCTTCGTAAAACGGGTTATCCGAGATGATCAGCTTCTGACGGAAAGCGTCGATTACGCGCTCGGCCGCTTCTTTTGGATCGATCCCTTCATCCATCAGCTGTTCCCAGGATATGTTGTGAATCTTCTCCGACTCCGGATTCCAGAACTCCTTTGTCCAAGTCTGATGCGGCTTAATTAGAAAATGATGTGGCACAAGGTCGACACCAGCCCAACCGATTTCGATAGGAAAAGACCCCGCTCCAAGCGCGCTCGCCTCGATATCGGTAAAAATAAATAAATCCGGCGTCAACTTCATTTTTCTATCTTTCTTGTGTTATATCCTTCGCTAATTGTATTGAAAATCGGTTTTCTGTCTATCTTTGTTGATCTATTTTCCTTGAATTCCGGCCGAATTATGCCCAAAATATTTCATCAGGAGATTTTAGATGTCGACCATTCTTACTCTTTTTCAGGAAGCGGCAAGTAATCTGCCGCAGGAGCTACGCACAAAGGCGGCGCTTGAATTTGCCTCTCTTCTGAAAGCTGACGTCGACGGCCCGAGCGCGTCTGTAATAGATAAACTCGCAGACCAAGATGAGCTGATTTCACTTCTTCAGCAGGAGATCGGCCGCCTCAACAGGGTTATCGTCAGCCACGCTGACGGCATCGAGAATGCCTCTATCGCTGGACTGGACATCCTTGGAGAGCGCGCACGACAGCGCCGCCGCGAAGGATATGACGATTCCCATGATGATCAGCTTGATGACTGGTCTCTAGCCAGTGCCGCCATGGCGTTTATAGAGGATGCACGCCTTAGAAGCACGTCTGGGGGAAAGGGCTTCGATGACACGGTTCCGGCAACCTGGCCATGGGGAAAGGAAACCTGGAAGCCCAAGCAGGTCCGCCAATCGCTCGTTGTCGCGGCCGCAATGATCATCGCTGAGATAGATAAACTGGATCGCGCTGCCGAAAGGATCAAGGACGCGGAGCCGCAGGAGGAGTGATCTCCACACCCATATCTTCCATCACCTGCGTCACCAGTTGCCTCAGTGACCGATCAAATCGGCCACCGTAGCGATACATGTTGGAAGATGTCTGCTCGATCTCGATCCTATGCCTGTTCTGAACCAGCAGAAACAGCCGCTGCTCTTCGACCTGCATCGAAGTCATGGGTCGCCCGCGCACTTTCGCGTTGATAGCAGCTTTCATCAGTTCATTTGATCTCATTGGACGCCGTGAGGGCGTGTTATGAACTTCAAACGGAACGCCCGCTTCGGTCTCGCCAGAGAACACACCCCTGATATCGCGAGCGTTATGAGGCAACTCGTCCAGAGACCTTCTGACTACCATCATTCACATCCTCATTACGCGACCGACAAGGCCACACTTCTCTTCGACGTTAAAAGCGAGATCGCGAACCAGATCACGCAAATTGGTCGAGCGCTCCCTACCAGATGAATAAAACCCATCAGGGCTGACGTCTACATTGAAACGATGAATCCTCTGCCCATCAGCAATGCGGAGCAGGATTGTGGTCTTTTCCTCAACGCCCTCAACTTCAACGTTCGCAGTACGACGATAACCTTCATATGCCGTCAGCCCCTTGTGGGCCATGATCTTTTCACGCAGCTCCATCGTCCTTCTTGCGCGGCCATTTGCGGTTAAGGGCATTTGTTGCGATGTGACCTCAATATCAAAACGTAGCCCACGGTCAGTCGTGCCACTTACATGACCTCTAACACCACTGTGATGAGATGGAAGAACGTCGAGACCCATGAATAACCTCCATTTTTTTCAAATGGTGGTTCGTGGGCGTGCAAGGGACGAATAGTTTTGCTTTTAAACTGGCGATTTGCAGGTTGCAGACATCGTCCGTTTAATGAATATCTAGAACGAGGAGATTAAAAATGACCCGCATTAAGAATACGGAACAAGCACCTGACGACCTGGTTAAGCGCACAAAAGATGGACCCCACAAAGGCTGGAGCTTCTTCGACGAGAAATTTGAAGGCGCGCGATACCAGATGCTGCACGAGCTTGTATCAGCAGAAACGTTCGACACAGCGACCGCCCAAGTCGTGTTGTCAGAGCTTGAGGACTATGCACAGAGCTACGGATACGGGTCCGCAGACAGCGCCTTGCACCAGTACGGACACCTCAGCGATGATGAACTCGAAGAAGACGCCAACATTCAGGCAAAGATCATCATGGACGATCTGTTCGACAATGATGGGGACAATGACCCATATTTCTCGGAATTGCTGACATCCGAAGCAGCCCTCAGAGATGCCGCCAAAACGCCAGAAGCACTCCACTTCCTTGGAATGAAACATGCAAACGACAGCTACGGAACCATCTGGGATACCGTCAAAACAGCGTTCATTCGCGGCCGTGATATGAAGAAGGAAGAATACGAAGCCCCTTCCGGTCCACGACCATAAACGATTATTAATCCCGGTAATTATTGACCACCTCCGTTTTCGGCAACATAATTCTGTCTAACGAAAACGGAGGGTTTCCCTGCAATGGCATCAGCCTCGGGCATCGCGTTGCACATGCTTCCAGTTCAAACGCGCCCCGGTTATTCCGCTCGCATCGCTCTGGACAAGCTCAACGCCACCGCAAGTCGCGTAGAGAGCATCCTCGCGCCCAAATTCTGGCGAAAATTTCTTGGTGGAACGAGCAAGGACCATGCGCGTGCAGTCGTTGCTGCATGCGGTGAAGAATCCAAGGCAATCAGAGTTATCTTTCAGGAAGCCAAAAAGCACGCCCGCAACAACGGTGCAAACCCAGCCATAGATGGATCGCTTGAACGCGTCATCAAGCTCATGGATCAGTGGCGAGATGTCGGACTGGAATTCGAAGAAGCCGAATTCGGTGCAGACCAGAAGCTACTATCGACGACTCGTCGGCTTATCACTCTTTGCAACGACCTCAAGAACCCTGCCGCAGGACTTCAATAGGCCATCAGGCGCACTTTAGTGTCTGCTCTGGGACCGTGCCTTTGCACGGCTCTTCAGCGATTACCTGACTTGCATTCAGAACCCAGAACGTTGCCTGCACACCATGCTCGCCCTCGCGAACATCGAAAACACGCTCCCAGCTCTTTGTAACCCGTTTCCAGAACGGCTCTGGATAGGGGCGATCCGCCCAATCGATGCCAGCGCTCTCCAGCTCTTTACTGAACGCCTCGTCTTCCGCCAATCCTTCATCCGCCGTATGGCGATCAGCCAAATACCAACCGTTCAGCACATGGTGCCAATCTCCGAAATCCGACATGACCACTTGCTCGGGATCAGCCTCGAATGTCAGCACCCAAAGGCCCTGATCTTCGTATTCCTCATCATTGGGATCTACGATGCCAGTTTCATCCTTCTTGAACCAGGCCCATACTGGCCACGCTTCAACACCTGCAGGCGGGGGCGCTATCTTGCCCGCCATCTGATCTGCCATCCATTTATAGGCAGGCTCAAAATCTTCAAAAGTAATCCGACTTTTGTCGCCGACGATACGCCCTTCATCATAAAGGGCCTGACGTGCCTCACTCGACAGCACTATCTGAAGCTTGATCTTTCCGTCCGCCTGCACTCAATGACTCCACGATATTCAAATTGAGCGACTGAGGCTCACGTTTGCCCGACAAATCTTTAATTCGCAAACCTGGAGCGGCGGAAATTACCAGACGTGAAGGAGCTTTCATAAATGCTTCTACCGAATTTTTCAGCAAAAGGCCATCATCAATCGTTCCTAGCTGCGCAATAATTCCACCGGATAATTTTGACACAAATTCGATGAAAGCGGAGCGCTCCTCTTCAGTATGTTTCGCGAGAGCCTCACCCAGCCATTCCATGTTCCCAAGCGTCAATTCGAACTTTTCGAGCTTGGCGTCACCATAGGAAGACACAAGCGACTGGGGTTGTGTCAACGCGTCAGACGGAAACCCCGAAAGCGCAAATTTCAGCTGATAGTCACCAAAGCCATCCAGTTTAAGGAAGGTGGATAGCGAGGCCGCCACCCCAGAGCCAGCATCTAGCTTCATGCTCCCCTGAAACGGAACCCGCTCCTCGACAACAGGCGTCACTGCCCAAGGCACAAGCGCCGACAAAACCTGACCAGATACGTGCCCCTGATAGCCAAGGTCGATAACCTTTCCGCCCTCTGTCCGCGACAGAATGAATCGATCAAGAGAAAGAGCGTTCATGGCGTCGTCCATCACAATGGCGTCAGCCATGATCGCGGTCGACAGCACCAACCGTCGATCACTGGTGGAATAGGGGAGTTCAACCCTATCAAGGTTCAACTTGCCGAACCCAACGACCATCCCGTCTCCAGTTCGGCTCGCTCCCGAAAACACCAACCGATCTGCCGCAAAACCCCAATCGTTCGCTTTAGGGCTGGTGGCCGTAAGCTCGTTGATCTGAATCTTATACCCGTCCTGATCGGCGGTGAGTTTTGTCACCTTCAGTGAGCCATCAACATCTTCGACAGAGGCGGCCGACACGTTCTGAAGCCCCTGATCCTCCAGAACGCGCTTCAGCGAGTCATATGCAGGACCGGACAGGGCAGGGGTCACGCCCACAACAGAGAACAACGCGCCAAACAGATACACACCAAACTTATTCATTTCTCTACACCTCTGTCACCGCAGCACTAGACTGGGATTTTTTGCTAAAATACCTACGGGAGGCCGTGAACTACAATTCACCACATCAAGAAATTGCTCTTTGATGGCAAATCATTCCAAGTGCTACCGAAAACTCAAAGCGAAGGGGCTGGGGTCGACATTGCCAACTCGTGGACCTCATCCCAAGTCAGGATACAGCCAGAGCGATCTCCGTCTTCCCATGTATTCGGATCGCCCACGAGGACATGGGGCATGTTCCGGAAGGCGACGCCATTCGTTTGAGGGCGGCTGCCAAGGGTCGGCTTCCCACCACATCCTGCGAATGAGCATGGATGACCGCCGCCCATAGGCGACGCACCAGGCCCACCCTCAAGAAGCATTAAACCCTGTTCGGTTTCGATGAAGTCGAGGGTGCACGAAACGGTCTCGCGACCGAAGATACGCATTCCCTCCTGAAATTGCTCGTTCTCAGCAAGACTTGGATTGCGTACACGCCTTGCATGCTCAACATCCATGTATCGCGGCCAGAGCTGACGCTCCATGGCGACATCGACCATCCGCTGTGCGGTCTCGCGCACTTCGAGGGCAATCGCGGCGTTCTCTTGATTGGCTTCGCCAGTCCAGCCGTAATAGTAGGAGACGCCAACGACGACACCGTCCTCGACGAAAGCTCGCCACTCCGCTGGCCAAACACCTTTTCCTTGAAACGGAGTGTTCTGACGATGCGGATCGTTGGTCACGAAATATCGCGCAGCCTTGACCCATGGACGAGCGATGAAGGTCATGTCTCCGCCAGGCCCCTCGGCCGCAGCGCTTACAGTGCGCATGTCTGACACGTTCACGCGACGGCGATTGCCATTCCGAACCCAACCAGGGCCGACTTCTAGATCGTTGCTAAAACGAATTTCGGGCGTTCTATCAGCAACGACACCAGCACCAGCCAGAACCTTCAATTCCGACCCACCAGTTCTCGCGAACCTGACCATCCACCCCTCAGGCACGTCGTCCATGGCATCGTAGAGCTTTTCGAAGGCTTCATCTTCGTTGACGTTCTCCGAGACGAACAGGTTCACAACGCCTTCCAACTCCTTGGAAACAACCTCAGCATTCTCCTGAAGCCCGTGAGCCAAGGCCGTCAGGGCGCGGCCTTCCGGCAGCTTCACTTTGCCCGAAAGGGCGCTCATCTCGCTTTCAGTTAGCGTAAGGATTTCACGTGCATCGACAAACGGAACGTCCGCCATCTTTGCGATCTCAATCCAATGTCTAATATCACAGGCGTCGAACGGCACACCCTCACGTTCACTTAGTTCCGCTGGAGAAACCCAGCTTGCAGTCTCCGTCTCATGGAATTTTGCGACTTCGGCAAACCCCTTTAAATTCTCAGCGAGATTAGGCAGTCGAAAAAACTTAGACGCCATTGCCGTGAGTTTCCGCGAACTATCTGTAACCTGCTTTTCATCGTTTTTCGCGCTCAACCACAAAAGTGCCTGTCTAAGTTTTCCCATTTTCCCGTCCTCAATCGTTATACCAACCGCGCCAACGCGTACGCGCGGCATCAGCGCGCATCGTTGTCAGACGCTCGTCCCAGCTCCGCAACAGAGCCTCTTCTGGAGCGCCTGACTTCTCTTCCAGCTCACGGCGGATGATCCCCTGCAGCAGTTCCGCCTGCGGATCGGACTTGACCTCGATCATGCCAATAACGGCAGCGAACACTGGCTTGGGATCATCATACCGATTATCCATGCATCAGACTCCTGGAATTGGTTGCGCGTCGAGATCAAAGCGCTCGACGCCTGCTTCAGCCATCGATGCCCACGCGGCGTCGAGCGACCCGTCGATGTCGATGCCACGGCACGCATCAGCAACGACCACAGCCTCAAAGCCCTTCTTGCGAGCATCCATCGCCGTCCACGCAACGCAGAAGTCCGTCGCAAGACCAACGACCACGACACGCTCGATGCCGAGATCATGCAGGTAGCCAGCGAGGCCAGTCGTCGAGCCATCGGCTTCGATGAATGCCGAATAGCTATCGACGTTCGGATTGAGGCCCTTGCGAATGACGTTCTTGGCGTGCGGAATATCGAGATCAGCATGCAGGGCAGCGCCATTCGAAGCCTGAACACAGTGATCCGGCCACATGACCTGCGTGCCATAGTCAACGTCCTTGGCCGAGAAGAGATCAGCTCCGTGTGTCGACGCGAACGAAATGTGACCCTTCGGATGCCAATCCTGCGTGATGATCACGGTGTCGAACTGCTTAGCCATCTCGTTCACGAGAGGAATGATCTTATCACCCTCGTTCACGGCAAGTGCGCCACCAGGACAGAAGTCGTTCTGAACATCGACGACGATCAATGCGTCGTTCCTGGTAATTCCCAACTTATCCAGCATGATTTTCTCCTTTCGTTGCCGCCTCCAAAGCTTTGAGTGCGAACTCGGCCTTTTCGTCAAATTTTCTGATCGGACGCCATTTTCCATCGTCCTTTAATTCAAGAACAAGAACTTTATTCCTTCCAACCACATCAAAAGGAATATTACGTTTCTTTAATTCATCGACATTCATCGGCGATGAAATGCCAGAAACTCGCGTGCCGACTGGGAAACTACCAAGTTCAGACAGAACCTTTTCCAGCATACCGTTTAGCAGCGCACCCGCAATGCAGAAATTTCCACCATAAACAATTGGCTGACGCAAATGCGGCGGGTAGTTAAACTCGATGTAGTCGTGAAGCCGTTCAGGAACATGATTTCGCCAACGATCATCACGCATCTCAATGAGAAGCCTGATATCCCTGCCAGACGGCATCTTGATCGCATCCCTGTTGACGACATGAAGCCTTTTCACGGTTCCGGAATAATCGGCATTTTCACCGATATATACCGTTGTAACCCCGCGCACTTCGCTAGGGCGATCCAGCGTCGCAAACTCATGAAAATAATATTTTGCGTCGATTTCACTGCCCGTGAAATAGTCAGTCGGCTCCGGCAGACGAGCAGCTTCGATCTTCGACTTCACGTAGTCGTACCATTCGGTGATATGGAAACTGCCATCGATATCATGGAGAGGAATGAACTCGAAAAAATCCCCATGAATCTTCGAGATCATTTCCCTTCGCTGGTCGTAAGTGAATGGATGACCATGCGCTCCAAATTGATCGACCGATCCAAGTCCGATAATCGCCCGATCACACGTCATGCGCATTTCATTGAGCATTGCATTGTGCCCGCGATGAAACGTCTGCATATCGGCAACTGCCAGTCCTACACGATTTTTCGACATAGCGTTAACCCTCAAACTTTCACCGCGTGAGCAACCATGCCCTCGGTGCCGAAGACACGCAGATAGCGCGCGACTTCGTCCTTCGGACCAGTTGCCTTGGTCGGATTGTCCGAGAGCTTCACGGCCGGGCGACCTTCCGCTTCGGTGACCTTGCAGACGAGCGACATCGACTTGAATTCCGCATCGTTATCGATTGGCGAACAGCCAGCAAAGTCGTTGGTCAGGTTCGTACCCCAACCAATCGGCGTCGCGCCGATCTTGTCGTGGAACAGCTTCACGCACTTCTCGATGGAGTCGATGTCCATGCCGTCCGACAGGATTGCGATCTTTTCCATCGGGTTCTCACCCTTCAGCTTGAGCCATTCGATGTACTCGTTCACGCCCTCGACAGGGTCCTTCGAGTCAGGGCGAATACCCTTCCACTTGGCGACGAACTCAGGCGCACGGCGAAGGAAGCCAGTGGTACCGTAGGCGTCAGGCAGAATGACCCGCAGGCGTTCGCCGTAGAAATCCGACCAGTCCGACAGAACCTGATACTGAGCAGCGATCATTTCCTCGTCGGTGTTGGCAAGAGCCGTATAGACCATCGGCAGTTCGTGAGCATTGGTGCCAATAGCTTCAACGCCGACGTCCATCGCATGCTTCACGTTCGAAGTGCCCGTGAAGGAAGAGCCGATACCCTCCATCAGAGCCTCGATAGCCCAACGCTGCCACAGGAAGCCATGGCGACGACGGGTGCCGAAATCGGAAATCTTGACCGCGTCGTCACCAACCTGCGTCTGGAGAAAGCGAATACGCTCAACCTTGCTCCAAAGCTTGGCCTTGGCGCGAGCATAGAGAACATCGATCTCGAAACGGCTCATACCGCGCATCGCGGAACGGGCACGAAGCTCGTTCATGATCGAGAGGGCAGGGATTTCCCACGCGCTGACTGATGCCCAATCGCCCTCGAAGTCGAGCACGAACTGATCGCCTTCGACGCGGAGATCGTATTCCGGCAGCTGGAAGTTCCGAAGCCAGTCAATGTACTTCGGCATGAACATCTGATCCTGGCCATAGAAGGTGTTACCCGCCAGCCAAATCAGCTCAGAATTCGTGAATCGCAGGGTGCGGGCATAATCAAGTTGCTCGCGCAGCTCCTGCTCGGAAACGATCTTCGCCAGCGGAACCGACTTCGTGCGATTGATAAGGCTGAATTTCACCTTGGTATTGGGGTGCAAATCCAAAATCATCTGTTGCATCAGCAACTTGTAAAAATCAGTGTCGAGCAGTGTACGAACGATGGGATCGATCTTGAAAGTGTGGTTATAAACGCGCCCCGCGATATCCATGGGATTTCCTTTCGATTATGCGCACCCTTTTAAATGATTGGCCAGTGAAGTCAATCGCAAAACCACTTATTTCTTTATTTATTTAAGCAGCCTTCAGCCTTTTCCCAGTGCGCGGGCAATAGTTTTCAAATCTTCTTATCGGCCTTAAAAACGACGAACAAAACTACCGACATCGCCAAGAAGCCAATCCTGTCGTAATGTAATCATCCCTCAAATATCCATCAGATTTATGCAGCACCCTTGTCACCGGAAAGGCAGGCGACAAGATTCTGTCACAAAATGAATTTTGCGCTCGCGTTTGTCTTCAACAATCCAACGCTACCGAGTCGTGTAAGTTTATTTCCATGAGATTCGAGAGCCGCGACCAGTGCGCCATTACGGCCGAGTACCTTATCGGCAAGTTCGACAACCCATTTATTAGGCGTCGCCCACCTACGAACGACCTTTAGGGCATCGACAGCTTCCGTTTCACGACCTGGCCCCATTCGATCAGCAATGATGGCAAGAGCCATAGCAGGAGATCTACATTGCCCCGCATGGCAATGAACGAACAGCATGTTGTTTTCGTGGTTCCGCGCAAATTCCACTGCGCGGCGGATATGAACTTCTTGAGCAGAACGCCCATCTTTAGATTGATATTCGATATCATCGAAGACGAGCACCAGATGATCCGTATTCGCTTCCGCTGGAATCCTTAGACCTGAGCTAAAGTCGACGTCCTCAATCGAAATGACCGCATGAAACAGCTTCTGCGCGCTACGTGCTTCAGAAAGCGTCCCGACCACAATATTGGCCGCCTCTGGATATCTATTATCGAACAGAGACATGCTTTCCCCTTTCCAACGCAGTTTCCATCTGCATATAGCCGCGACCACAAACCGAATGGAAAACTTCTGGCTGAAGAATCGGCCCCATTACAGCAAACCTTAGCCCCTGAGGGCTTATGCCATTAGAATTCATCATGACCCACGAATTGTTGGTGATTGCTCCAGAATATTTTCGACCGAGCCAAGAAAATTCGACTGAACCATTATCTATAGTGACATCAAACGACTTCCCCCAATTGCAGGGATGGTCTTCATTGTCATCAAAGACAAATCGCGCTTTCCAAATGCCATCATATTGTCCCGTATTGATATCCGAAACGGACGTGACGGAGTCACTTGAAGAGAACATGCAATGCCGCCGCTCAGCCTCTCTGGCAACAACCCCCTCTGGCCAATCTTCTGATCTTGACACGGACAACAGACGCAATTGTCCGCAAGTCAGCGCTGGGGCAGGGGTGCCAACCGTTTTCCCCATGCAATCACGGCGAAGATCATCGAAGGAACGCCCGATAGCGGCCTCCATCGTCGCGGGGCACTGTTCATTGACCTCTTGGTCAAACCCTACTGTCGCAATCAGGCCGAAAAACACAGAAGCAATTACTCCTACTGGCACAATATACCAAAAAGCACTCAGTTCTTTTTTCATATTTTTCTCCAGCCGATTGCGGTCAGCTTCAAACAACAATAGAATGATCGCCGAATTGCGCGCAATGATCGATATATAAATATCATCGAAAAATCGTTGCACAATCTGATTTTTGTCTATAAAACCCTCCACCTCATATGACAGGAAGTTCGAGTTGGAAAATCTTTTCTCGGTAGCCCAAGCAGCAGAACGCATTCGCCCGCTCGCGGATGAAATTCGCCCAACAGCATTCAGTGACATTCTCGGCCAGGATCACCTTCTTGGCGAAGGCGCTATCCTTCGTCGAAAGATCGACAACAACCGAATTGGTTCGATTGTGCTCTATGGGACCACGGGTGTGGGCAAGACGACGATTGCTCGCGCTATCGGCAAGCACATGAAGAAGAAGTTCATTGCCCTGCATGCGGCCCACCACAAAACTGCGGACATCCAGAAAGCAGCAGAGGAAGCAAAAGAACAGGACACCATCGTCTTCATTGACGAGATTCATCGTTATAGCACAACCATCTCCGATAACCTTCTAAGCCACACCGAGGCTGGCCACTTTGACCTAATTGGTGCGACATCTGAAAACCCGAACTTCGCGCTATCGAAAGCGCTGGCCTCTCGCGCTCTGATTTTTGAACTCAAGCCCCTGTCTGTTGAGGATATGGAGCGTGTCATCACCAGAGCCGTCTGGAAACTCAAGGAAGAGGGCCTGATCGTCTCGTTTGATGGCGAAGCGCTCAAGATGCTTGCTGGGCGCTCTGGCGGGGACGCCCGACGCGCTCTCAATGCACTCGAAGCCTGCACAATCGGAAGGTCTGGTGCCTTCAAAATTTCAGAGGCGCTGGTCGAAGAAGTCTTCAAATTCTCACCAATCCCGTACGACCGTAGCGGTGATGCCCACTACGACGTCATCTCAGCATTCGTGAAGTCGATGCGCGGCTCAGACGAAGACGCAACGCTCTATTGGCTGGCCCGATTGATCCAGTCTGGCGAAGACCCACGCTTCATCGCCCGCCGCATCATGATCCACGCCAGCGAAGATGTTGGCCTAGCCGACAACACCGCGCTTCAGACGGCTGTTGCCGCAAGCCATGCCGTCGAGAAGATCGGCTATCCGGAAGCGCGCATCATCCTCGCTCACGCAGCCCTTCACGTCGCCCGCGCACCGAAGTCGAACTCGGCGTATCGCGGCATCTCTCTCGCCCTGGACTATGTGGCGACACAACCACTCATCGATGTCCCCATGTATCTTCGGGACAGCCACTACAAGGGCGCAGCGGCCCTCGGTCGTGTTGGGTATCAAAGCCCCCATGCGACCGAACTTGGCTGGCTGAAACAAGACTACGCACCAGGCATCTCGCGAGGCAGCTTCTATCAGAGCGATGCCCGCTCCAATTCGACCTTCGAAGGCCGCGCCGACGCGTTCTGGGAGAAGATCAGGAACTTTAAGACGGGCGGAGCGATCTAGCGTTGTCCAAAGCAAGCTTCCAGCCGAACATAGGGCACATTCTACAGAGCGGCCGGAACGACCCATGAGACCAACCTGGGACTACAGAGACGATGGAGCAACAGCCTTCTTCGACAACAAGACGGAGAATGACAACCCGCACCCAGAGCAGTCCCTAGCTCACTTTCAATGGCTTCAGGGCTTCATTGCCGAGCAGGTGATGGTCCTGCAGGACGAAGACCCCTTCAAGGGATCAGACCGCTCGACCTACCTCGAAGACGTAAAATATTGGGTAAGGCAGCAGGCCAGCCGTCTGAAGCGCGAACTGCCATCCGCAGAAGATGTCGCGCAAGCGATCAATGTCGACCTCAGAGAATGGCCTGCCAACTGTTACGCCATCGCCAAGGCAACATTGGAGAGCGGCATCCTGGACGAATATCAGGAAAAGCACGGCAAGCTGTTTTTGACGTATGGGCATTACCACGGTCACATCTCGCCAACGAGCATCTTTGCCAAACGCCCATTCGCTCGACATGGATGGCTGGAAAGCACCAATGGACACGTCGTCGACCCAACACGCTATGTCTTCCACGGGGGTGAACCTGAAATCTGGGCTGGATCGATTGAAGATTACGATATGTCTGGAGCGAGACTGCGCGAGCGCATGGCTCCGTCGCCCCCGGAAGTCACCGACTCCGACCTCGTGAAACTGCCTCTGAATGATCCGTCATCATTGGCGGTATTCGACCGCATCATGAGGAACAGAAATCGTGAAGTCGAGAAATCCAGTCAGATTGAACTCGCCCACCTGAGATGGGTCGTCAACCGTCCAGTTGCAGAAATGGGCGACGATGCGCCCATGATCTTGAGAACAATCGATATGATCGGGAAGCCAGCGCTCATGCCTGTCGACACCCGCAACTGGATTTCAGAAGTGTCGGAATGGCGCGAGAACAGTGCGCAGAGCACCTTCAAGCCTTAGAGATGGCTACGGCGGCCCGATATGCGTCCTTGTACTTCTCTTTGACCCCAGAGGCCGTTTCCATCGCCTTGGCAACAGCCTTGGGCGAAAGGAACTTCACCTCATAGGGTGCCGTCAGCAGGAAAACACCTTCCATCTTCATTGCGGCCGCGCCAGCACGCATGCGTCCAGTCTCTGGCTTGTCCTTGATAGCGATCTTCGTTGCTGGATAATCGGCGAACAGCTGCTTGAGATCCGCTGCATACTGCTTCATATCATCAGCTGACTTCGTACCACCGATTTTGATGAATCCAGTTTCAAAGCTGGAAACTTCTCCACCATCAACGAAAATAGAAACCCAAACGGTTTGATCAGACTGAAATTCAACACCGAGATATCGCATTAATTGTCCTTCTTGCTTGCCCGTCGCCAATATAGGCTTATATCCAGTGATAATTGAGGAGCAAAAATATGTCTAACGAAAAGCACGCCAGCCTTCCGAAAGCGAACGGTACGTCCGTAATGGATGCCCGTGAATGGTTCGGCAAGCTCCACGACATGGGGCTGCACGGCTTCCATGCTGACGACATCTACCCAGGCGAGTTTTCCCACCTCTTCACGGCGGAAGCGGAACAGGAATTCTGTGATACGGTCGCCTCATTCCGCACGGCTGCAGCAGAGTGGCCAAACCCGGACTTCCTCTATGACATTGCTGGAATGGGGCGATTTCCCGCCGAAGAAGCTTATCCGGCACTTGTGATCGACACTGTTCTCCCTATGGCTGGGCGTAGCAACTACTCCCCTGTGCCTGGTCAGACTAAACCAACGATCATGGTTGAGGAGTGCAACGAGTTCGTCGCAATTGAGATCGACACTCCGACAGGAAAACTCAGTGACGCCACTGGCTTCCTCGCAATCCCCGTCGAGAATGCGCACCACACCGATACAGGCGTCGATGCAACGAAAGCCATCCTGCATCGTGATGACGCAATGATCGTCGACAACATCAACAATCTCGAAGAAGTCGTCGAGAACTACACAGCGAGAAAAGCAGGCCTTCGCCTCTAATTTCTGATTGAAATTTGTCAATATCCGGCCAGAATTAAACACAACTGGCCAGATACCTGCGCCACCTTCCTCAAAAAAGGCGCAGCCATGTCCAAGAAAAAGAACAAGAACTCTCCGCGACCAGATGATTTGGTGTCTATTGCTGGCATTGGCCACAACAATCCTCCGCCTGAAATCTACGCAGGCAAAATGGCTGTCATCGGTAGCCGCACATTTCAGAATTTTCGCTTTCTCTGCGAGGTCCTCGACAAATACCTGAAGGACATCACCGAGCTGATCAGCGGCGGTGCAGACGGCGCGGACAAGATGGGCGCTCGTTGGGCACGCAAACGAGGGGTCGCGACGAAGGTGTTTGAACCTAATCACAAGAAGTACAAGCACGCCTATCACCACCGGAATAGGCTGATAGCTGAGGCGTGTGACTTCGTCATCGCATTCTGGGACGGCAGTTCGACGGGCACGAAATACACGATTGACTATGCACGACGTCTCGGAAAGCCAGTATTAATCGTGCGATTCTGATAACTACGCCATCCCATTGAAACAGACAGCAATGGCAGCGAATTTTTGCCATTTTTATCTCCCTCAATTGTTCGGCATTTCCATATCCAGGCACATAAAACAAAGCAAGAGAAACCGATGATTATTTATAGTGTCCTTTGTCCTAGGACTAAGGACACCTCAACGAAATAGGAAAAGCCCCCGAAATGAACCAACATTTCGAGGGCTACAAAATCAGACACAGGTCCAATTACTGGTAGTTACACGGAGCCTGATATGGACGGCCGTACGGATCGGTATAATTGCAATACTGGTATGGCGACGGGCCAGGAGCAGTCGGCTGTGCATTCTGCGAATTGGCAGCACCAACGAGCGTACCACCTACGCCACCGATAGCGGCACCCGCGAGCGCTGATCGACTGTTGCCACCAATTGCAGCGCCAGCCAGACCACCAAGAGCTGCACCTCCTACGCCGTAACCAGCCGTACGCTGTTCAGCTGTCGTGCAGGCCGTGGTCGCAAGTGCCAACAGGGCGATGCCAGCGGACATAAGTAGACGAGACTTCATAAAGTTTTCTCCTAACAGGTTCCAGAATTTCTGGGTTAATGTCGAATTAACAGAAAAGCGACATGTCCAGATTAATTACGCAATTAATTTGATCAACGTCAAGGAATTATCGCGTTTTATTCAAATCATTTTCGACAGACGTCAAGCTTTTCCCTTAATTCTTGGCGAGTTCCCGCCCATCTTTGTCGGCGACCCGTTTCAGGTTCATGTCGATCACCGGGACGAGTTCACTGTCCACCTTGACTGATATCGTAACGTTCATACTGTCGTCCCCATCAACGCGGGCCAACATGACGCCATCCAACTCTTTGCGATTAAGCCCTAGGACGACCTTATTGCCAGCTACCGAACCAGAAACGACGTCGAGGCCTTCGCCTTCAGAACCGTTATTGAACTCACCTTGGTAGGTTGAGCCACTGCGAACAATGCTTGCCTTCATAGGCTGTGAGAAGATGCCGACGTTACAGGAACCGTCCAACTTCATTCCGGCTACGAAACCTGGCGTGGAGCCTGCCAGCTTGCAGACAAACTTCGTCCCTTTATACTTACCTGCGACGATCTCACCTGGACCAGACCAGTTTCCTTCAACTGATTGGAAGAACAGCTCATCGCTGTCTGCCGCCATCGCGGAAGGACCAATCATCGATACCGACATCATTGTCAGGCATGCAGCGATGAATTTCTTCATTTCAAGCCAATCCTTGAGTTAACCCACAGGGCTTAATTGCGAACCCACATATCATTCACGCAAAGACCGATGTGGGAACCTGAGGATGTCCAGTAATACCGCGTTCATAATCGATTATAGAAATACAAAATGCGATGCCAAGCTATAAAATTCAGAGGTCAAGATTTATCAGCTAAATTCTGTAAATCCTTTTTTTGTTAATATCACGTTCAGGCACGTGATGTTACCGTAATACCCATGACGAAAAAGATTGCCACGACACTGACACTTTTGCCTTTAATTATCGGCTCGCTGACGTCGAATCTCCTAGCCATGCCTTCAACGAACCATCCTCAGCACTCAAATATCAGAGCGGCATCAGCAGAATGCACGTCCATTGGCAAACAGGTGGCAGAAGAGCAGGGCGGGCGACTATCCCGTGTGACGCCTATAGTTCAGAACGGGAAAGCTGTCTGCGTGATTGTCGTGATTATTCCAGCAAAGGATGGCGAGCGGCCACGGCGGGTAGAAGTGGCTGTCCCTCTGTAACGCTACATATCCATGCCCGACAAGTCTAAAATTCCATGTCAAACAGCCTAGCCAAGAAGCCACGTTGATCCGCCAGGAGCGCATTCAACCTTTGCTTCGCGGCATCATCACCAATCTTCCCGCTTTGGCGATCCAACCTGACATTCGCGGCTTGTTCGCGCAACCACTGCAATTTGCGAGAACTATAGGGTGGTAGTTTTTCAACATTTTCAGCTGTCTGAGTTTTGCAAAGCATCGAATTCACTCCTTGTGCTAGGATATGGATATCATTTTATGAAAAAAAGAAAATCTCGAATATCCTCTCATGCGCTGCACATTGCCGCCGAGGCGGCCTGGCGAGGAGCGCAGCACCCGCCGAGCCTCTCGCCCGACGACATCGCTCAGGGACATCTTCGCCACCTCCCAATCGGCTCCAAGATCACAGGTTCGCGGCCGAAATCCTCTGTGGACGACAAACCCGCAATCGCGGCGTGACAGCGAACTGCCAATCCTACATGCCGAAGGTCTTGCCCTCTCTCGGAGCCTGATGAACAAAAACGCCCTCAGGCAGATCGTCCATTTCGTCGGACAACTCTTCTGCCTCCTCTTCACGCCGGAAATCGATGCGATCATCGAAATAGATGCTATCTTCGGATAGCTTCATGGCATAGTCGATGGCGAGCTGCTCGTTGTCAGCTTGCACGTAGAACGTTTCAGTGCCGTACAATTGCTTCTCTGCAACAAATCGCACAGCTACTTCGTAGAACGTCATTTGGATTTCCCCTGCATTGGTTGGTTGGTTTATCTCGACTTCAGGGAGTCTACCAGCTGACATTGCAAGGATCAGCCTGTATTACCAGAGATCACTCTGTTCCAGTTAAAATTGAGCAGGCTTACATTTCTGCAGGCGACCTCGCGAGCCAGACTCGCGGCAGTGATCGTGACGCAGCGCCGTCCAGTGCCGATAGTTCAAGCCACCCATATTAATCTAAAATAAGCGGCTTCGGCCGATTTTATTTTCTGTTTGGCTAAATGACGTTTTGTTACTTTCCACATAACACTCAATAATCCAGCACATTGAGTGCCATATGAATCTTGATCATTTTCCGCACAACACTCAATGTTCTGGCAAAATGAGTTAAATTCGGAAATAACGGAAATACACATAAAATGATGACCACAGCAAATGAATTGTTCATCGAGAGAAAATCTCGGTTGCTCGCAGAGATGAGCGCTGGGGTCCCCCTTCGTCATACAGAAATCCGTAAAATCATTGGATCAAGCACTTGGGTCAAAAACCTTATCGACGAAGGTGTCATTGAACGACTGCCTATGGGACTCTACGGACTGCCAACCTTCGATAATTCATGGCAATCACTGTCCATTCTGGCAATTACGTCACCTAAGGGTGTCTTCTGTATGGAAACTGCCGCAGCCTACCACGGCCTCACGACTGCCAATCCTGCAGAAGTACACATCGCGGTCCCGTACAAGCAAACACCTCCACGCAACACTGAAATTTCAACCAAAGGATATCGCTGGCAGGAAGCGTCGATGACCGTTGGCGTGGAAGAGGTCACGGTCTCGAATGTGCCCGTCAGAATGACCAATCCAGCCAGAACAGTCGTCGACTATCTGAGGTCGATGAACAAGTTGGGCAATCCTGAAATGGCGATGGAAGTTCTCAGGAACTTTCAAGGACGACCAGCAGAACTACTGAAAGTCGCTCGCGCCCTTGGTTGCGAAAACACCATCAGACCGTACACACAGGCCATTCAGAGCCTCGGGAGGAAACCATGAGCGGAAACGTTGGAGCCAGAACATGGGAACTCATCCGTCAGCAGGCAAAGAAGCTTGGAGCTGATGTTCAGTCTCTCGCGACATCCTACGCAATCGAGCGCTTCATGGTTCGTCTCATGGAGGCAGACCCGATTGGTCGCATAACGGTCAAAGGCGGACAGTCACTGGGCATTCTTTTCGGGAACCAGATGCGCCCAACCAAGGACCTCGACATCAATGTCAGCATGGATGGCATGGACGATCCAAAGGAATGGGCCGAGAAGGTCATTCGCGAGGCCTGCGCAGCTGAGGCAGAAGACGGTGTCGCCATTGACGTTGATACCGTTGACGTCGACTTCCGCGAGCACCAGGGCGAGGGCGGCCTCCGGATTACCGTCAACGCGTCCATACACACCTGCAGAACGCCATTCATGATTGATGTCGGCATCGGCAACGAAATCACCTTCGAACCATCCAAGATCGTCGTTCCTGGCGTTCTAGCAGCACACAAAACCGCTCCAAAGGCACTCGAAGCTCGGGTATATCCGCACGAAAACACGCTGGCAGAGAAGATCATTGCCAAGGTCGAAGACGGCATCGCTTCGATCCGCCATAAGGATTTCTTCGACATCTGGCTATCGGTTGAAACTCTGCGCCGCGTTGGCGACCTGCGGCTGCTAGTCCTCAAGTCCGATGAATTGACCGAGGACGAAGCCGTTCTCGTCGAGGAGGTCAAAAACAAGCTCTCTGACGGCACACTCCTGGAAATGCCTGAGATTGAGATTTCTGAGGATTGCATGGATCGTCTTGGATTGGCTCTGCATCGCACTGCAGCTCATCGCGGCACCGAAATTCCTCAGGATTTGTTCGAGTGGCTAAATGAAGAATTCGCTGACGACGCTTTGCATGCTTCACAGTGGACGAATTGGTCTAGAAATCAGAAAGGCCGCCTTCTCTTCCAACCGCCAGGAACAGAGAAAGGAACCGATAAAGACAATTCATTGCGCGTTCTATTCCAAAATATCGGCCCAATCCTGCAGGAAATTGGAGGCAGGGCACTTTCCCACGACAGCGCCCCATTAAAAATGTGATTTATACGAATAAATCTCACGATAATTATTGACTTAGAGGCTGTATTTGCTATTAATCCCGCGAAAAAGGATTAATCATGGACGCCCTCGTAGCCGATAAAGACAAGCATCAGTGGTTCACGCCAGTTTGGGCAGCGGCACGTCTTATCGAAATGCATTTCCCAAACCTCACTGAAGACGACATGATTGTCGAACCCACCTGCGGCTCGGGAAACTTCCTGAAGGCTATCCCGCATCACGTTCCGGCCTATGGCGTTGAACTCGATCCTGAAATCGCTGATCTGGCTCGACAGGCCACTGGTCGTCACGTCATCACTGGCGACTTCACGACAATCGACCTTCCTGCGAACCCCACCCATCTGGTTGGTAATCCGCCATTTGACATGGTAGTCGTCGACTCCATCCTTGCGCGCTGCCATGACATTCTTCCTGATGACGGCCGTGTCGGTTTGATCCTGCCCGCCTATGGCCTGCAGACCGCCTCTCGCGTGGTCAGCTACAAGACGAAGTGGTCGCTTTATCAGGAAATGATCCCGCGCAATCTCTTCAAGAAGATGGAAAAACCCCTCAGTTTCGTCATCTTCAAGAAGGACAAAATGGGTCTCCTGCAGGGATTCGCTCTCTATGAAGAGCTGCATGACGTTAATTCGATGAAAAAGGATATTGCTGAAACCCTTTCGACACAGCAGTCGCCTTGGAAAAAAGCCATCATTCGCGTTGTTAAAGAGCGCGGAGGTCAGGCCACACTGGAAGAAATCTACAAGGCTATCGAGCCGCGCAGACCAACCGCGAACAATTGGTGGAAGGCTAAAATCCGCCAGACCCTGAATCGTTCAGGGGCTTTCACTCGCGTTGGGCATGCAGCCTACGCAATCGCGGCATGAAAGGAGAAAATGGATGCGTATTATTGGAGGACATGATTATTTCGACAGCGCCATGGGCTTTGGTATCGACAAGACTGTCGTCCTGAACCGCTCTGTCTATGCTGACACTCCGATTGCCCGCTACAAGGATTGCGGACTTAACTATCCGAAGCAGGAGACAATCGACCTGGTCGGAGCCGAACGACTTCACAGTCGCATTTATGACTACGAAACGAAGCATCATAGTTTCTCGTTCGAACCATTGGTCGTCTGGTTTGCGGGTGTTCGCTATGGCGGCATCATGGTCAAAATCTATGACAACAAGTCTCGCGCGCCGATGCGCCGTGAGTTCTTCTGGGACAAGGACGCGTTCGCTACTTTCCTCAAAGAACTCGGTGTCGAGGTCAAAAAGGACACCGGATGGAACGGTGATTATCGTTTCAACGCCACCAATCTGGCTGATCACTTCGACAATAAGGGATCGCAGGCAGAGCAGGAGTGGCTGATCGCGGCTGGTGTATCCATTGCTATCCTCAACGTCGCGCACGCTTATCGGGGTGGCAGCGGGTACGAGGAGAATGCCGGATGGCGCTTCGACTGTGATGGTCTCAAGGAACTTGGCTTCTGGAAGGCTCTCGACGCCTATTCCGCGTTCCAGAACCTCTCTCAGTGGGTTGGAGGCGTTCTTCCCCGCCCTAGCGCGCCGATGATCGACATCACGGACGAAAAGACCCAACTCCAAAAGCACGGTATGGACAAGTGGTCTTTCAAGACCATGCCAGGGTCAAAGAAGTAGGGAAAGCGGCGCAAGCCGCTTTTCTCTTAAGCGTGATCTCCTGCCAGAATGCTGAGGACAGGAGAATTTCATGGACGGCATTTTTTACCACGCGACCAATATCGAATTCGACAAATTCGACCCTGAAATGGCGGCTACAAAAGGCGCTGCCAACGGCTATCTAGGCGTCTGGACTTCCCTAGACCAAGAGGGTTGCGAGATATTTGGAGATATTGTCATGAAACTCCAAATGCCAAATATCGCGCCTTACCGCATGCCCCTTCGCGAGCTACGGAATCTCCATCAAGAAAGCAGTACATTTAAGGACGGCGGCAAGGAGATGTATCAATCATTCGCCCGCGATCTCATGAACGCTGGATACAACGCCATTTACATCACAGAGAGATACGGAGAACCGTCTCAGGCTATTTTGATTAACGTCGAGAACATTAAAATTCTCGAACACATCCCATCGAACAGCGCAACTCCATCTACTTGGGGAATGAGCAGGTGAAGACGGCAATTAAGCCGTCTTCACCTTATGGATCAGCCTGTTAACAACCAGATAGAATTCAGGCAATGGAATGCTTGAAAGGCGATCCTTGTATCCTGCATTGCTACCACGAATTGATACATGTGGATTGCAGGGGAAATCCGAAACATGCCCATATGCACTGCCATAATATTCAAACAAATTACTGAATAATTTTTCTTGTTTTAGCTTTAGCGCCAAAATGTCATGCTTGGGACCAAACATCTGAAGATTTTCTGGCTTTAAAGAAAACGGATAAATGTCATATTCTCCGTCCTCAAACTTCGGATGCGCGACCTTCGAATACATAACCGTGATATGAAATTTATAATCCTCAGGCAAAACTGAGGACGGATCTTCAGCATCAAGTAGCCCAAGCTTGTTTTTCCTACAATAATCAAACAAACGTTCCGTCGTCCGATTGTCGAATTCCAGTCGCACATAATTTATAAGATTAGATTCCATTATTTTCCCTTAGACTGCTTCAGCAGCCAGTTTGCGCCGCTCGATAACCATCGCTGCAAGCTTTTTCATTCTATCTTCGTCATGGATCGGCGCAATCGGGGCGACACCTGGATTCATGATGCCATGGGCCTGACTCGACTTTACACCAAGAACCTCGACCATCAACGGATCTGAACCACCATTGGCGATCATATAATGGGCATTCACGATATCACTCTGGCCAGAACGGCGAAGACGGCCAATCAGCTGCTTCAGGATCATTGGAGACCAGTCAAGCTCACCAATCACTAGATCACGGCAACGGAACTGAAGGCCATCTAGACCAGCGCCCGATCTGTTGGAAATAATCATCAAGTTGGTGTCACCCTTGACGAATGCTTCTTTGGACTTCTTTTTGCGCGCCTTGGTTTCGGAGCCTGTGTACATGACAGGATCGTAGCCACTCAGCTCGGAGAGCCATATGTCGTAGCAGTTGTGGACAACCGTGAAATCTTCCAACAAAAACAAATTGTCTCCATCAACTTCGAATCCATAGAAATTATCCTCAGGCAACCTCTCCAAACCGAACCCAACATGCAGGACATTTTTAATCTGATTTCGAATGCCCGCCTTTTTGCGTTCAATTCTGGTCGGAATGCGGTTTATATCCCCTGAGATTGTCACCCTATAATAGTTGTTCCCAAGTGAAGATACGTAACCCGTACTGGTTTTCGTCCTTTTCACATAAGCTGCAAACCCAAGAGACCTCGCCAGAAAAGCAACGTCATTTGCCAGAACTTCACTTTTATTTACAAACTCTGCAGTGCCTACCCCATTTCCCTTATAAACATGACCGTCAGAATCTAACAATCCAGCCAGCAGTTCCAATCTAGATTCTACTGACGCAGTTTTATATGAAAGGGCAATGTGCTTGTTATTCGACAGTCCTAGTTTCTTGAACTCATTAAGAACAGGGTTTCGGCCATACGGCCCACTCCTTCCTGAGGAAAACGAATAGAATTTACAGTGGGTAGCTCCTCTCTTGCACACATATGATTTAATCGTGAGTTTGTACCTTTGGGCGATATCTTCTAATTCCCTAACAACCTCGGCATCGGCAGTTGAAACTCGCAAATCAGAAAGTTTAGATGCGCCATCGCCCAACCAATAACCCATAAGCCAAGGCTCAAAGACATTCCCCTTCTCCACAAAGCTCAACTGCTTTGATCGGAAAAGCACATATTTCCTTTTTTGACGCTCGGTCAGATTAAAATACTGTAAAGCGGTCATTTTCACTTCTTTTTTGGCTTCAACGTTTCTCAAAACCAAAATGTGATTTTCACTGCATACCCAAGGTTCGCCCTTTTTAGGGTTAACTTTAAACATATTGCCCCGACCACGAACCAAGGACTTTACGGTTCGAGGGGCAGAATCTGGCCCTAACAGGAGATCGCCAGCAACAACCTCTTCAACTGACTTTAATGATCCGTCAAACATCAATATTTTGGTTCCTGCGGCAAAACATTCCCGGTGCCATCCAGAGAGCAAAACTGGCAGATCGGCATCGAGCAGAATTTTCACGTATTCCGCAACCGAAGCAGCCTTCGCGACACCAGTCTGCAGGCGGGTGAGAGCATCCAGCTCAAGGTAGGCTTTGCCTCGCTCAGTGAAGCTGCCTGTCGTAGCTTTGATTGCGAGTGTATAGGCAAGGTCTTCGCTCTCTTTAGCTTTCGCCTCGTCATACTCGCAATAATGCCTTGTGACGTTAGGGCGCGGCAATTCGCGATCAACATCCTCCTCGGTTCGTCGAAGCATATTATGGTTCTGACGGAGATAGGCACCGAGCGCATCAGGATCGCTCACGATCTTTTCGTTCGAGCACCATTCACGCAGAAACTCGTCCAGAGTACCGAGAACGCCTGGGCAGATGAATTGCATCACATGCCACATTTCCACGCCATAGTTCATCACTGGCGTTGCAGTCAGCCCGAGAACGGCCTGAGCATTATCGCAGAACACTTTTGCAGCCGATCCTTTGTCTGTACCCGTCCCAGAACGCAATTCCTGCGGCTCATCAAGGACAACAGTCTTAAAGAAACCCGTGGCCGCCACGTCACTCCAGCCAGAAAGCTTGGTATAGGAGAAAATGTAGACGTCAGCTTCAGGCAGTTCGTAAGGCTTTACCGTCTTAATGACGTGGACGCGCAAGTTCGAGAAGTCCTCGATGCGCTCCTCCCACTGCTCGGGCAGGTGGGCCTGAACGACAACTGCTGCTGGTAGCATTCCCGGCTGAAGCATGCAGCCAATTGCGGTATTCGTCTTGCCTAAACCGATGTCGTCGCCAAGTAGCAAACGCTTTACGACTCGGAACATTTCGACGGCCTGCGCCTGATATTCCCATAGCTTACAGCCTTCAGCGAGACCAGCATATTGCTGCGCTTTGAATTCCGGCGTGAACAGCGTTTCGACAATTTCCTCTTTTTCGAAATACCGCTTTCTACCAGCCTTCAGGCGAGAAATGTCGAATGTCTCAATCGCCATTGGATAGCGATCCATAAACCAAAGCAGCTCAAAACAATGCAGATCATCGTTTTTGAAGCGAAATTCCCCCGTCTGAACCTTGGAAATGCGACGGAAGACGTCCTTGATGAACAACGAGATATTAGGCGCAGTGCCGCTGATTACCCACTCGTTGGAATGTGCATCAAACCTTAATTTCCCGAATTTCTTCTCAATTCTCTTCGCCATCAAGCAAGAACCTTTCGTCAACAAATTTATCCTGATGCCATTTAAAAAAATATTCAACCGGAATTATCGCCTGATATTTGTCGCTTTCCTATTTTTCCGAATAATTGAAATACGACATCAGGAGACTTGATATGAAAATCACAATTGACGCCGAGAGGAACGTCACAATCGACATTCCGGACAACGCTACCGCTGAACAAGTCGCTGAAGCGTTGGCGCAAACCAAGTTAATCGAAGACATTTTTGTAAATGTCGGCAAGAATTCGTATTACGAGGCATTCCCGACTGCGAGTGACATTGACCTTGCGACGGCAAACAAAATCGTGGACACATATCTTAACGATGGCCACAGCGGCGTTCACCAGCTCTTTATCGACGAAGACTGGGATGTAAATCCAAGCACATATTTCCATGATGCAGGAGTTAAGAGCGATCTCGAATCCGAACTCAGGGACATTCTTGATGCGATATATGAAGAAACCGATCTCGATCAGGACGACATCTTTGAAGCCCTGCTTGAAGCCGATGAAGGCAAACTCAAAGACGTGATTTATGAAGCAATGAGAGAGGCAGACAAGAGCACTCCTGAGGAGTCATTTCCGAGCCACATTAAGGCAGACATCACCTTTATTCCCGACAACCACGTCCTTGATATCGACGACATGTACCCGTCATATCGTGGATATTGCTTCAGCGCAGAGGACGCTCGACCATCGAGCAACCTGATGCGCATTCTTCGCTTCTTCAACGTCTCCCCAGCGGAGTTCGTACAAGAGTGCAAGAACCGTGGATGGGACCCGACCAATCCAGAAATCCCTGAAGACATTTCCGATTACCGTCGCAAGGATATTGAGCTGGACGCGCTTACTTGGAAGTCCATCCTCGAATTAGGCGAGGGCACCACCAATTTCATTCGACAGCTTCCTCTCCCGAGCAAATACGACATTGCCGAATGGAATTCGACGGTCAAACAGGTATTTGGCGGCAAAGACATTGATCGTCCTGCGGTCGTCGACATGGACACACTCTTCACAATCCTCGATAACGCGAGCTACGGCGGCGTACCATGTTTTGTTGCTCGCGTGCCCATCAAGGATATCCTTAGCGGCCAACTTGATGGCCCTATCAAGGTCACAGGCGGCCAGATTGGTGTCCACGACTTCATCAATGGCTCTGGCTACGTTGACACCCTTCGCGGCGAACTGATCATCGACCCATCCAAGGGCGAGATGACGACCCTTTCGATTGACGATGTCTACGGGATGGTCGGCAGCGCCTACAAAGCCGACATCGAGAAGGTCGAACTTTCGGGCTGGGTGCACACCAAGGAAAACCAGTGGATCAAGGCAGAGGGAGATCGTGTGGCCGAGATCAGCCGTACCTTCGCCAGTGACGGGGTTGAAGAGTTCTGGGTTCTGACCAAGAACGAAGATGGCGACCTCACCGGACCTCGTGAGACGTCGGAAGTGTTCCTGACGCTCGAAGACGCCAAGCTGGACGCCGACACGTGCCTGAAAGAAGAGTGGGAGCTTAACGCATCACCTGCGCCTTAAAGCCAGCCGCCGCCCAATGAGGCAACCCAAGTCGACTTACCATTGATTTCCTCAGGGAATCCCATGGCGGTCGCTGAAACGAGAATAAGAGCCTTCACGGCGTCATATTCACAGTAGCGGGCACATTGACGATAGATTGCCCGCTTACTGGCCTTTAGCTTCACCTCAATGGCAACACCACCTTCAAGCATGAAGTCTGGTCGATCACCAGGTCCAAGCATAACTTCTCGCTTATGCAGGATTCCGTGTTGCGTAAGTAGTTCAGAGATTTTCTCCTGAACGGCAATCTCGTTACTCTGAACGAGAGGCGTCCTAGAAATTAGCGCCGTGATCTCAGCTGGATGCATCTTTTACCCCTCGCGCCCCTCGGCGATCATCGTCAATTGCTGCCTCAGAAAGTCATCTGACAGCGTACCAAGCACCTTCAGGTTCCAGTGAACGTCGGCCAATCGCTTCGCATGAATTGCCGTGGTTCCCACCTGAATATTGAAGTGATGGCCCAATGTGGTCATGACGCCTTTTCCACGAGATTGCCAAACCGAATAAGTAGCTAGCTTATGGGAGGTATCACCGAGCCATGTTCCGCCGTCAGGGCCTCCATGAAATCTCCAGACAACTTCGCTTACCAGAGGCCTCTTAATCAGCCCCAAGAGCCATCGAGCTTCATCACAATCGCGCAGCGGCAACTCATCACCGAACCCAGCGGCATGATGTGCGAGCTGCCAAAAAGGCGACACACACTCCTCAGAATTGCGATAAAATGGGTCCAATTCCAGCATTCGCCTGACGGACACCATATCAATAACGATTTTCGACATAAAACCTCTCTTTAAGCTGAATAATGTCTATTATTCCAAAATCGTCAATCATTTTCGTCAACTATTTGTAATTAAAGCTTGTTCCATTCTCCGCCACAGGCTTGAATTATTGCATTGTTGAGGCCGTGCCCATGGAATACAAGCAGTCTGAAATACTCCTGAACATCAGCAACATCTCTTTTGCTGCAGTCCGCTTCGGTGAAACGGACCAGTTCATGGCTGTCATCGCCATCGCGCAGGACGGCAACAAGTGGATGATTTCATCTACCCAGCCAAAAATGACACTTGGCAAGCTCAATCGGGAAGTGACCAACCTTGTGGCCAAGGCCATTCACATGGCCGCCAAGGAATTTGCTCCAGATTACATGGGCGAAGCGATGGCTTACGTCAGAAATTTGCCGGATGGACATCGCTCCAACTACCTCGGCAGCGTTGACCGCGAACTCTACAATGAAGCCGTGACGGATATTAGCAACGCGCTCGAACACGCCCTTATGCAGAACGACTCATTCCGTGCAGCTGTCGAGTTTGAATCGCGGGTCCCCTACCTTGTCGGTGATCGCGAACTTGTCCTGACGATGGACGACATACTTATGGATTTCAAACGCAAATTTAATCAGGAAACATGGATCGTGTCAGCCTGCGAGGCAACGGAAGAGACGCTGCGGCGGGAGAACTCCTTCCTGGACAGCCAGATCTCGGCTTGGAAAAAAGCGGAAGGGCTGAGCGAAAATTCGCTCCAGAAATGAAATAAATAGTTGACGAAAATTTCCAATCTTGTAGTTATGAATACATAGAAGGTCCTTTAACTCAGTGGTTTAGAGTGTCGAGAGTGCTAGCCTCGAAAGTCACGGGTTCGAATCCCGTAAGGGCCTCCATTAATTTCCCATCAGCAAAAATAAAAGCCCCCGTTTTCACGGGAGCTACACTGATATCAAATCGCTGTAATTTAAGGCTGAAAGCTGGATTCCGGCTCATCTTCTACAGGTGTCCCCGCCATAAGACATTCGCCCGCGAGCATCGAACCGAACGATGTGTCCATGAAATGATCATCGACTTCGTTTCCATCGATGTCAGTCACTTCCCACCCGATGACGTCCCCTCCAGGCTCGTCAACTTCAACGACAACTGAATGCAACCCTTCTGGGATTGGCACAAGCTCGTCGTCCTTCAGCTTTTGAATAAACGCCTCCAGCGCCTGTCCACTCAAACCCCACTTCAAATGATCTTGGCTCATATTGCTCTCCACATGTGTCGACAGGGAAACTCTATCTCTACGGGATGCGATAAACAAAATCACTTAGCCCGCCTGAAGACGCTCACGCACAATGACTTCGATATCAGACGCAACATCGGTTGCTCGCTCCATGAACACATGGTCGAAACGATCCTCCTGGATGTCTGAACTGCTGTGCAGATTGTTCAAAACCGCCTTAGCAGGCATCTTCAGCGCAATATTGATCGCCTCCCTGATGGGATAAATGTTGCCCTGTGTTCCAATGACAACGAACGTGTCCTGAGCGCGCAAGCGTTTGACCGCACTATATAGCTTCGGATAATCGGGACCCATTTCGTCAAACAGAACGACGTCCGGCCGCATTAGACTTCCGGTCTTTGGGCAACGGAACTTGAAGCCTCGGAGAGGGGCCTCTGACGGATCACCCTCCCAATAGCGCGTGAAGCCGATATCTTCTGTGACTTTCGAGTTGCCGATTGATCTCATACGCGTGACGAAGCCGTGGAGGTGCACAGTTCCATCATAGCCAGCCAATTCGACCAGCGGGTCGATATTCTGGGTAAAATGAACCACACGGTCTCCAAACTCTTTAGCCAGGCGAGCAATCATCATATGAGCCGCATTCGGCTTTGCAGCGCCCATCTTGGCGCGCATATTATCAATGAACCTCTGAATGACCTCAGGCGACCGCCTCATCGTTCTAAACGAGAGCAAGTCCTCAGCCCTGATACCATTGTAAAATCCTTCCTCACCGCGAAAGGTCGGTACACCGCTGTCGGCGCTCAATCCAGCGCCCGTTAAAAAGACCACCCGTGATGGTGAATTAAAATGCTTTGAACTCAACGCGCCCTCTGTTCTTTTCTGCTAAAAAATTCCACAACCATATTGATGCTGAAAATTAGCACGAAGGCGAATAAGCTGCCAACCAAGCTAATGTCGAAGACAAAAGCCGCGAGAAAGGTAAGGGCTGCCGAAAAGCACATTGTGGCGAACGGGGCAGAAACCTGCTTTGCCTTGATGATCTTCATGAATTTCACCCTCCTTCACGAAAAGTGGTTCATTATAGAAATCACGCCAGATATCACAAACAAAAAAAGAGGCACCGTCGATCATTTTCGAGAGGTGCCTCTTTTTGCGGTTGTAAGAACCTTTTCCTTTCAAAGACTTGGCGATTTTTATCCTAAATAAAGGGTTCGCCAATTCTTTTGCCATCGGGTTTCGTTTTGCGGGTTTCATTGCCTTTCTCCAATTTAGTGAAGGCCCTTTATATAATTCTTTTTCAGAAATAACCAATAAAAAACCTCCCGAACCGAAGCTGGGAGGTTTTCAGGGTTATTAACGTTATCAGATCAATAGAAGACCCAAGAGACGTCGTTGTAGTTAGCCGAGCAATGGCTAGCGGCAGTGGTCGGGGTAAACGGCAGACCGTCCTGTCCTACCTGGCTGGAGACGCCAGCCGAGTACAGACCACGACCGAGGTCAGCAGTGAGCATCTTGACGCAGACGTCAGATGGAATCTGACGGAACGTAACCTGGAAACCACTACCCGCACCGCCTGCAGCAGAAGCGGCCGCAACGTCAATCTGACCACTGAAAGCATGACGAAGCGTGGTTCCAACGATCATTTTGGCGGGAACAGACTTGGTGTTGATCAACGTCGACGCATTTACACCAGTGAAGCTCGACTGACCATTGTAGAGGCTTCTAACAGCCTGCTGAATGACGTTCAGCTCATTGCTCGCCTGCGTAAACAGACGCGACTGGTTCACAACGCTAACGAGCGTCAGAGCACCAAGCACGAGAATAGCGACAACAGCCAGACCCGCAGCAATTTCAACGAGCGAATATCCGCGCTTACGCAGCCTGCTGTTCTTCACTTTCAAGGACCGACCCACCGCAGTTTCGGCCATCTTTGCATTTTCCATCGTTCTCTCCTGTGCGTTTCACGATTCAAAGCCAATGGCACTCGGTCATTGGCATCTTCAAATATTAACCCCCAGAAACATTGGCTTGTAAAACGCCGGCAACAATTCTGGAAAAGCAATTCGCGGTCATTTTTCCCTTATAAAATCAAGATAAATGCTGAGAACAATCGAAAATACTAGGCTTTAAAACAAATTTGCCGCCAACATTGTTGACGGCAAAAAGTTGACCGACATGTCGGTCGTTTGATTACATCGGCGAATATCCACGCAGATTTCGGATCTCGTCCTCGCGTTCCAACGATTCCCTGAGTTCGGAAACAACCTCAACATATCGTTGAGTTGCAGCCTCTCGTCCTTCAGGGACCTCCTCAACGCTGGACGACCCCAAATCCGGCCGATCAGGGTCGCAACCAAAATGAACGATCACAGCCCAGTCCGTGGTTGAAAGATCGGTCTCTGGAGGCAACAATGCCACTTCTATCTGCTCGTCTTGATCCGGCAGACGCAAGGCGGCCACAGCGCCTGGCAGCCCCATTCGTTCTGCTGTTTTGATGTCCAATTCCAGTTCTGGCATGTCTTAACCCTCCGATTGTCGCTTCAACGATGGGCCTCCACCGTGAAAGCGACAATCGATGCAACCAGAGCCATCAGTTCAGGAGCCGCTGTGAGGCTTCGACCTGCTGAGTAGCTTCCACCCTCTGAACAGCCTTTGAGAGCACATGCCTGTATGCACGGGCGAAGTCTCGCAGCGAAGCGTCGGAACGCGAAAACTGACGGTACAGAACCTCGTATTCATCACCATCGAGGGCAGGTAGCATGTTCACTGAGACGCCGAGATAGTCCGCGTACCTTTGCTTCGCAGTCGCCAACACGACGTTAAAGTGCTCCGCGCTCGGACGAGGCACGTAGAAGATTGTGAAGCGATCCAACAGCGCCTCTGGAATTGTCTTCAACGAGTTCGCTGTCGCCATGAAGATCATTCTCGACAAGTTTACGTTCTCCAGGAGGCACGTGTCCTGAAAGCGCTCAGGATTACCCATCATGCCGAGCAGGGTCCCCGACGCAGAGCCATTCTTGGCCCCAGGCGACTGTGTCTTGTCGAGTTCGTCCACGATGATTGCAGGATCACAGCAATCGAACTGCAAGGCCGCCATCACGGGACCACAAGGGCGGGCACCCGACCACCCGCGAGACACCGCCCCCAGACCTGCCGAGTCATTTGCTCCGCCAGCGGGCACAACAAGTGAGGGCACACCAAAAATTTCAGCTATCTTCTCGGCGAGAGCTGTCTTGCCGCTGCCTGGAGGTCCTACGAACAGCATGGGCTGAACAACTGGTTTCTTGAGACCGACCGAACGCTGCACCTGAAGCATACTTTCGAGGTGGCTCGCCACCTTATCGGCCCAGGGCCACACAGATACGATGGCGGCACCGACCTCGCCAACAGCTGGCATATCGGCCCTCATAGAAGGCAAGGCCTTGCCGACGATACGAGCAAACCTCTTGGCGAGCTGCGCCCCTTCTCCAGCGGCAGAATCGCCAACCGCAGGAACGACGATCACACCATCTCCGGCATCCTCTGAGGCCTTTGCGCTGGAAGTGTCATCTCCTAAAAGGTCATCGACCGTGCGCGCGGCTCGCTTCAACGGGATACGGGACTTGTTCGCCGCAGGAACGGAACGATCCCCCATCACAATCCACCGTTCAGCGATCTGCTCGAACAGTTCTCTCTGCGGGCCGAGAGGAGCATCAACAGTCAGTTCGGACATGATATGCCTGCCCAGCGCAACACATGCCTCAGGCACGCCCCGCGAGGCAGCAATCCAGAACTTCACCATTGCCTCGTGACGAGTTTTCTCGGCCATAGCGTCTGCAACGCTATCTCCGTCAGCCGTTTGGGCATATTGATCCAGTTCGGAGAGACTACTCAGAGCACCGTTATAGAACTCCTCAGGAGAGCGTTCGAAAAAATCGAAATGCTCGATTGCGGCTTCCACCTCATAGTGGTCTCCAGGTCCTCGCATCCAATCGGTGCCACTGACCCGTGCCTTCTTATTGTTGTCCATGCTCACTCCTTGAACGCACTTTAAAAAGGTTCGCCTCGAATTCAAGGACCATCCTTGAAACAAGATGCCATCGCCACAAGGGCAATCAGCTGTTTCCCACCAGGGGGTGAGGATTACACGAGGGAACCTAGCCTCGACAACGATGCCTAAAGGCACATGCCCAGCGCTCAGGGAATTTAAAGGTCAACAACGGAATGTGTTTTGCCAGCAATTAACTGCTCCAAATATGTGCATAGCTAATTATCAACATTCAATGATTAGTCAAGTCACTTAATTGAAAAAATAAGACCGGGAATGTCATATTCCCGGTCTGTGCTTTTCATTCAGATTGTTGCGCGTTTTATGGGCTTGGCGCGAAGTAATCGGACAAATCGTCATCCAGTGGCATCTCTGCCATCGTTTGAAGCGTCACGAGGGCCGCCTTCAACTCTGCTTCAATTTCATGGCGACGCTCAGGGGACATGTTCGCCCCAATCACTGCTATTTCCCTGGCTATCTTTCCACATGAAGCGGCTTCAAGGTGCAAATGGCCAGCAACCGCATCGCCTTTACGATTGATTGCAGAAATAGAGACAGCAGGCTGTCTGCCGAATCCCCTTGAAACTTCGACCGCAGCGAGATCAATGGTCCCGTTGCGCCCCTCATAACCAGAACCCATCACATTCTCAAATTCAATTACGGCCATCTCAATTCTCCAGTTTCAACTCATCCTAGCGATCAGAGGCGCAATCGACCAATCACTTGGAAGCTTCGAGAATAGAGATTGCTGCCTTAAATGCTGCGACGACGCTCACCGATTGACCCATTGCAGAAAGAACCGCGCACTCTTCAGGCTCCATGAATGCCGCACCAAAGGTTTTGTGGGCCAAATTAACGATATCGTCTGGAGCCATATTCGGGTTAGTGGCAACACCACCGAAAAAGACCTCCACAGCCTTAATCTTACGAAGGTCAGGGGCCTTAAGCCGCTTGTATTCCGTCAAGAGAACCGATAACGCCGCCTCAAAAGTCATTCCCGCATCCATCAGAACAGAAAGGGCAATGTAAACCTTCAAGCGCTCTTTAGGCTCCAGATGAGGCTTGACCACACCGTGTCCGCTCTGACCTGGAGCGTGATCCTTCGGGCCTGTAGAGGAACCAAATGCATCGTTTAATTTATTATCGGCGTTCATTGAACCAATCCTTTCTTTAGCGCGAAACATGTCGCGACAAATCCAACGCTCACAAGGAACATGCCTAGAATTAACAAAGCTTCATGTCCCTCATCACCCTGCGAAAGCCGTATCAAAATCAACCCCGACACGACCATTCCCAGGCAATCGCCAATATGCTTCCGACAGAACCTTGCGAATTTTAGAAACATAAAAGCGACCCATTTCCTGTTATTATTAGTGTCGTCGCTGGCCTTTTTGAAATCAAGCACACAAAAATCATCGTTTACGCCGTAGAGTTTCAAAGCTCTAATAATGAGAAGGAGTATGGCCCATGCGCGCAATCGCCATTGCAACAGTTCTTCTGGCATCAATTTTACCCTCTCAGGCAAACGAGTCTCTGGGGATTGCAATCGATTTGGCAGAACAAGCAATCGCAAAAGGCCATGGGAGCATGTGCAATCTGGAAATGAAACCCGTTCGTACTGGCGGCTACTATCCATGCCTTGACTTCGGCCCATACCGATATGTTCGCGGATATAACAAGGTGACTGGCTACGTCATCGAGAAGGGGAAGGCACCTTTTACGATCTTTTCCGGGCCGAGATCCAATCCTACCTTCATCTACGACGGCCCATGGGAGACTGACGTCGTTTCTCGAATGGTCATGTGGTGGAACGACAATATCGAAGGCACCAGCAGGAAATTTCAGGATGAGGCCAAGGCGAACGCTAATCGTTCAGCTGCAGCGGAGTACATATCTTCGCTAAACAAATCAGCCGACGATGACAAGGCAGCCGAAGCCAAAGAGGCCCCAAAACCAGTGCCGCCCGCCAAGACTGAAGTTATGACAGACGACATACGCTCAATTCTCAGCCAGTGATCTCATAAATTTCGACACATTCGTTTTACACACACGGAAAAAATGACCGCTACCACAGGTTCGGAGCCAGCAATTCGAGGCACCTCCATTGAATGAGGATGAAATCCTTGCTGACCATCCATCGTTGGACCGCGAGGCGTTGGCCGCCATAAAGCTTTATGCAGATAACCACCCGAGAAAGGACAAGCCCTATCCTTCGCGAACCGTTAAATCGGCATTGCGAAATATGGACTTTAACGCATTGGACAATTTGCATTGAGTTTATTGTCGAAGTAATGCCGACGATTGTGCAAATTTCTGAATGAAAAATGTTGTAAAATCAGCCATGTTCCTAGTGCATAGCTCCTCTGCAGTTAATTGCATTGTTATATTTAAGCTTAATTCCTATTTTCATATTCAGACGGATACGAACTAGGAGAAAAGAATATGATCGGTATCGCAGAGTCCTTCAAACGCTATCGCAACGCCCGCCGCACCATGAACGAGCTTTCCAGGCTGTCTGATCGTGAACTCTCGGATATCGGCATTTCGCGTAGCGACATTCGCTCCGTCTCATTCAAGAAATTCGGCTGACCTCACCCCCACCCCTCACTTAAGCCGAACAAAACCGCGCAGCAATGCGCGGTTTTTTTGTTGTCGAATTTCCCCGATATCTTCACCATCCAAAAGCCACTCTGTCGCTTTCGCACTTATTTATTCCTGATTTTCAACCCTTAATTTTTATGAATTTAAAGGATTATTCGGGTTTTTTGTCCACGTTTTAGCTTGACGAACCTTTCTATTCCCCGAATTCTTGTAAGGTAATGTGCAAAGGTTCATTTGTATGGTAAGCGTAAATACCTCGCTTTTCAGGAAGCACGTCATCGGCAAAATAAAAGGTCCGATCACTTCCTTTAAGCAAGTCAAAGAAGCAATCGCATCCGAACCGAAGCCATCGCTTCGCGGTCGGCTGTTTGAAATTTTTTCTCATGCAATGCTGGCGACCGATCCTGCCATCCAAGTTGAGCAGATCTATCGTATTGAAGATACCCCATCTCATATTCTGAAGAGACTTGGTCTGAAGAAGGCTTCTGACAACGGCATCGACACGATCATCGTAGACAAGAACGACCGCATCATCGCAGTCCAGGACAAATTCCGCACCGTCGCGGCCGACAGCGTCACCTGGAGCGATCTGGCAACGTTTTTCGGCGACAGCGTTAAAGCAGATTTCCGCCTCGTCATCACCACCGCCGACCATATCGACAGATTGGACAAGGCTCCTGAACACGGACGCCTACAGAAAATCAGCTCAGCCCACCTCAACACACTGTCTGCGGATCGGCTTAGAGAGATCGTCTCTTGGATCGAAAGCCAGAAGATCACGGCAGCTCGCAAACAGACAAAGGCGCACCAGAACCGTGCTGTCAAAGATATCGTTCGAGAACTCAAGACCGCCAATAGAGCGCTGTTTATCTCCGCGTGCGGCACAGGAAAAACCCTGTCTTCTGAACGGGTCATGGAAAAGGTGCTGGGTACGAATGGCGGCGACGTCATCGTATTCCTCCCATCGCTAAACCTAGTGCGCCAGACCATCCGATCATGGTCTAACGAACTGACGGGCAACAGGCATTATCGCTTCATGGCCATCTGCTCCGACAAGACCGTTACCAGCGCAACGGCCAACAATCAGGATGACGAAGCTGACATCGGCTTTGACGAAATCGGCATCCCGGTTTCTACCGATTTTACCGACCTCAATCGTTTCCTTTCCAAAAAGCGCCAGAAGGGCGAACTTCGAATCGTCTACACGACCTACCAATCCTCAAAGGTTGTGGCTGATGCAATTCGAGGCACCAAGTTCAAATTCGACTTCGGCTCCTTTGACGAAGCGCATCGCACCGTTACGGCAGGGTCTGAGGAATTTGTCCGTGAGAAATCGGCATTCTCCCATGGCCTGTTTGACGAAAATATTCCGATTGCGAAACGCCTGTTCATGACAGCCACGGCCAAAAAGCGAATTCGTCGCAACGTTTCCGCAGACCGCGACAGCTTCACATTCATCTCGATGGATGACGAAACCAAGTACGGCAGAGTCGCCCATCGATACACATTTCGAGAAGCAGCAGATGAGGGCGTCATTTGTCCCTCTAGGATCATTATTTCAGTCGTAAACCCAAAGGAAATCAGCGAATTCCGCATCAACAAGGTTTCAGTCGAAGGCACCGAACTGCCTTTCGAAGAGGCTGCTAGACAGCTCGCTATTCGAAAGGCCATAGAGCAGGCAAACGCAAAGCGCGTGATCACCTACCATTCGCGCCTGAGTGATGCTGAATACTTCTCCCAGTCACTCAAGACGGTGCTGCCGGATTGGACCACAGGTTTCATCAGCAGCAAGCAGGGCGTGGCGCTTCGTGACCAAATTACGCAGATCGTGCGCGAGAACGACAATTCTCTCGTCACAAACGTTCGCTGTTTGGCTGAAGGCATGGATTTCCCTGCCGTTGACATGGTTGCGATGATGTCTCGCATCGACAGCAAGACTGAGGTGATCCAAATCGTTGGCCGTGCGCTGCGCAAACCCGACATCGGAACCAAGGAAGTCGGCTATGTCATGCTTCCGCTCATCATCTCGACATCGGGAGAACTTTTCGAAGACGAGATCGCAAAACTCGGCTTCGATACGATATGGAATGTCGTCGGGGCCTTGATGGATGACGATGAGGAACTTTTCTCGACCATCGAGGACCTGAGTGTTGCAACGACGTCTGGCAACAAGATTCTGCGCGGCAAGATAGGCAAGCGCCTATCCAAATACATGGAAATCATCGGCATCGACAGCGACGTACTTTATGATTCCATTCAGACGCAGATCACCAGCCGCCTACAGTCCTCATTCTCGGTCGGACTTGGGCACTTGCAGCGCTATATTGACGAGAACGGCACTTCCACTATGCCGACCAACTACAAGACCAAGGACGGCTTTCCCTTGGCTAAATGGCTCTCAAACCGCAAGTCGGAGTGGACCACAGGCAGGCTTTCTGCTGAGCGAATTCAAAAGCTGGAAGAACTCGACATATCGGCCGTTACGCGCTCTGAGCAAAGCGAACTCGGCCTTCGCATGCTTCGTGAATATATCGAAGAGTTTGGCGATCCGAACATCCCGCCTGGTTGCGTCTATAAAGGCTTCCCGCTGAAGTCATGGCTCGCTAATCGCAAGCGTGACGTCAAACTCGGCCGCGAGAACAAACGCGTCATACGAGCTATCTTGAAAATGGGCGTACCTCTGCTCGAAACTCCAAAGAGCGCATTCGACCATGGCCGTGAACCTCTAAAGACCTATGTTGCTTCCGAAGGTCACGCCAATATCCCAGTGTCATACATTGCCCCCTGCGGCTTCAAGCTTGGACAGTGGGTTCGCAACATGCGCGCAAAGTGGAAGAACAAGGAACTCACCCGCGCACAGATCGCATTCCTGAGCCGACATGGTGTCAACAAAAACCAGTATGAAAACCAGTTCGAGACCTTCGTAGCACTGTTGCGCAAGGTAGCTGAAGAAACTGGCTCTCCGAACGTTCCGGACACCTTCGAATATGAAGGCAAGAAAGTAGGGGTATGGCTTCGAGACAACCGCAAAAAGTGGCGAGACAACAAGCTTTCTCCGCAGCGCGTGCGCATGCTCGAAGAACTTGGTATTAATCGAGGAGCATCCCTAGCCGAGCGGCGCAAGCGCAAACAGCGCAAGCTGAAAGCCAAGAAGACAAAGAACCAGAAAAATACCACAAAGAAGAAGGCGGCCTAACGGTCGCCTTTTATAGTTTACGGCTTAGGACGCGTCGAAAACCACTCCATATAACGCTGAAACATGGGCAGATCGAGGATGCTGTCCACACCCTCCGGCGCTTAATGCGACCGGGATGCCACCTTGGCTTACCACGCAACTCTACGGGCAAAATCTCCCAACTTATGAACCAAGAGGCCACTGGGAATGCCCATTGCGAGGCCTATCAAAACTAAATCTCTAATATTCGATGCTGCATAAGGATTTTCGTACACCATCTTCATAAATACGTTGGCGTAGCTTGCATAAATAATGAAACCAACTCCAGCAGCAACGGAATTATGCCGAGTAACCATACCCTGAAACCAAATCCCAGCAAATCTCTCGACAAAAAATAAGAGAGGTAACAATAGCGACAAACGCAAAAGGACATTCAGCTCGCTAGGTGCATATCCGAGCAATCCCAGCACGAGAAATCCCCAAATCACGACCCCGAAATATCCTGCTGAAAGGGCCAAAGACTCACGCCACAACCATTCAAGTGCCTTCATCGATCAAAGCACCCCTGAAGACTGGATGATGGCAAGGACACGGTTACCCAATGCACCCATAAAATGCGCCACCGTAGAGTCTGAAATATAGCCAATCCACCAAAGACCAATCACCCCAAAGAATGACAGGAACACCATGGACACCAGCATATCGAGAGCCATGGCAGCGAAACGAAAAGGGGAAAAAATCAACACTAGACATTTATGTGCGACTTCCGGCGCTTCACTCCACCACGGACGTCCGACAGAAGCGATCCTATTCAGATCGGGTTTTACCGTCTGCCCCTGCTTTTTTACGGGCTTTTGAACCCTTGGTGGGACCTTCGGAGCATCTACGTCAGGATCAACTTGAACCTTCATCTTCTTTCCAACTCGGGTTGCGCTTCAGCCATTTTCTGAGGTATTTTCGATATAGTTAAGTCATCCATGGTACATGTTTGCGTAATTCTGGCAAGGATGTCACTGTGATTTATAGTATGAAAAAGGTTCCCAAGTACGATGAAGCTTAGATCGCTTATTTTCGCTTCTCTGACCGCTCTCTCAGCGCTTTCAGCGTCAGCGAATGCACAGTCTCCAAGCCCTCAGATACCCGAGCCTGCAGCAAGCGACTGCATTGCGCCGGATTATAGCCGATCCGTGCACATCCCATGGTTTCTCGGCCTCCACCCGTCTGACGATCTGCTGACCGCATTCTGTCGAATTCAGCAGCTTCCAGGCGATATCCGCTTCAATATCCTGTTCCCAACCTACAAGGTCCATCGGTCTTGGGACACCAGTTTCGATGGCAGAAAACTGCCTGCCACGCAGATCGTCAAACTGGTGCAATCAGTGCTTCCGATGGTTGATGCGGTTGCGATAGACGAAAATGGAATGGAATTCCACAAGGTCCTCAAGAGCGTCGTCCAGCTTCAGGCCGCAAAGACTCCCAGCGGCCGTGACCTAGGCTTCGCCCCTGAGCATCCCGCCGCAAAAGAACTCGTCCTCTGGGAGCCGATCATCCTGCGCGTCAAGCCTGTGGTAATGGCCGGACAAGAGTTCACCATGACCGTCACGCTGAAGCCAAATCTTGGTCTTCTCGCGCTCGCCCTCCAAGGAAAGGCGACCGACGTTCGCTTCAAGGGATGGAAAGGCAGAATGGATACTGGTGGCATGTTTGGACGAGGGTGCTCTGAAGCGATACCCGAGTGCAAAGACCTGCCAGACTCTCCGATTTTCCATGCACCATGGCTTGTTAGCGATGTCGTTCTGGAAGCCAATGGAACTAATATGACGAATGCAGCCGTTGCAATCATTGACCGCCTTGACCAATACAAAAGCAAACGCGGTCACACTAAATCCTTCAATGAAGCGACAGGCGAAGGCACCCTTATTTCGGATGACACAATGAGCAAGCTTGAAATGAGAGCTATCGGCTCAGCTGGCGGCACCAAAAAGATCGTCATTAAATGGGAGCCTACAGACAATCCAATGAGCGTCGATAAGCAACTTCGCAAGGTTGCGGATGAGTACAAGATTGGAACTGGAGAAGACGAGAAGAAGCCTGCTGCTCCCGACATTCTCAATAAGCTTTGATCGAAACGAAGGGCGGCCACAAAATAAGCCGCCCTTCGTTTTTACATCGACATCCGTCGTTCATTCCGCTCTTCAGCATCATCTCGCTTCATCTTCTGAAATACGAGAGACACTTTGATACCTTCTATATCCTGATCAGATAAGCTTTCAAAATCACGCTTGAAAGCTGATCTCAGCTCATGTTGATCAAGATTGGAAAAGCGCATCCACGTAAATCGAGTCTGGTCTCCTGTGTGAACCGTGAAACGACGGAAGACACCAGGGGACAACGCTTGAAAAATCTCGTCGCACTCAGGATCGTCAATCTCATCATGAGTGTTGCGATAGCAGAGGACGATCTCTTCGTCATTTAGTGGGACCTTCACCAAACCATTGGTGCTCTCCAAAGATTTATGAAGGACAGAAATCATTGATTCATAGTGGTTGCTCATTTTTCTTTCCTATTTATCCGATATCCATTTATAACTTCGGCCCACGCAACCAGCGAGACTAAATTTTAGGTGTTGTATGTTGCCCAGCGGGAATGGACATTAGGTCAGAATCCAGGCAAGGAGGCCACATGCCCCCAGAGAAAGAGCATCTTTTCGAAAACGACTTTGAAATCCTGAAATTCAAGGATCTTCCAAGACCTGCTCAGCTCGCCATTTCATGGTACATGGCAGTAGACGGCGAAGCTTGGGCGGATGTCTGGGGAGACATTGAGTTCCCACACTTCAGTAATTCATTTGGAAATCCCGACTACCACTCGAAGATGAGGGAACTCCTGGAAGGTGCATTGCCAACGCTCGTAGATGAGTATGGTGATATGGAGTTCGGGATCGGCAATTGGCCAACGAAAGATATTGTAAAGTCGATTGCTCACGACGAAAACATCATCGTAGACCAAAGCGTCGAGCAAACAATCGAAGGCTATCAGCCTGGACGTGAACTCGGCATAGCACTCAAAGGTTACTATAAGTCATCATACCCACAGGAAGATCGGTGGCCCGTTATCCTATCAAACTTTGATGATGAAACCCTTCAAGACGGATGGAAGCGCTTCAGCCTCTATACGCATTCCGGCTATACCGAGACGCCCGTCGTCTTCTACCCGGAAGAATGGCATTACGAGCTGCTCCAAAAAAGGACCAGCGGCCTCAAGCCATGATCACATCAATACCGCGCTCTCCAATTCCAGAGAGCGCACTTCAACGACACTGGTCACAAACGAATGAAGATTGCTGATTGACCACGATAGAAGGAATGCGAGCGAAAGGCATCGAAATGACTAGGCAACGACGAGCCTGTTCAGATTCACATGACGCTTCTTGGCGGCTTTCCAGCACTCGCCCCAGGTGTGAGCAGTACCACCATCCTTAAGGCCAGCCTCACGCGCATTACGGAAACCTTCATCTGACGGCAGGAAATCAGCCGGATCACCAGAACCAAACGTATAGGCGATCATCCACTGGCAGTCGGCCGCAACCTCGCTGTTGCGACGGTGAAATCCCTCGATCACATGTGCTTTCGCACCCAATTCGATAGCCTTAGCAATCTCGGCCAAGCTATCAACACCACACGAAGAAGAGAACTGACGATGATACGTATTGCAGGTCTGACCAGGATTGAAGCGGATTTTGGGATTGGGAACAAACTGCCCATTCTTGAAATTGGCTGGAAGATATAGCGTCAGCTCTGAAACAACGCCCTCAAGAAAAGCGCGGATAATCAAATGATCTGCGAATGCAGCTCCACCAGACACTCCGTGGGTTGCGCCCCAACGCGCCGCTGACGCCACAACGTCGGCATAAGCTGCATCATAAAGTGCACGATTAATGCGAGCTGCATCATCCTGACGCCCCGCCGTTCCAATCACTGCTAGTTTTCCAGCCAATTTAATCTCCTTACAACTCATATTCCAGCGGGCAACAATCAGAAAATACTAGCCAAATATATCAAAATACGAAATAATTGCCAGCATAAATCTGTCTGTTTTTATAAATCAGTCAACACTTTAGGAGTCTCTCATGGCCACTGTCGCTTTCCGTTTAACAAAGAATACTGACCCAGAAGAGCGTTTGGAAGAAGCAGCCCTTTGGAAAGCGCTTTATGATTTCTATGGCGACGAAATCGTCGCATTCGACGATGAGAAGGGAGAAGGCCCCGATCTTCCGACCTTCGGCCGGAGCCATGGCTCACCGCTCAAACCTAGTCGAAATCCAGTTCCGTCGAATTTGAATTATTGGCTCGATCCCGCATTTAAGAGACACGCTCAGAGGAACTTCTGGGTGTGCGACTGGAATGCGGCCGAGGAAAAAGTGAACTATCTGCACGACCTGGGGATCGACGCGTTCGTCAAGTCGACGAAGTCCAAGCATTTCATCTGCAAGATTCCAGCAGACGGCACAACTTTCTACGAGGCAATGGGCGACATGGCCTACTCATTCATCGACGGCGGCCCAGATCTGATTGTCCAAGAATGTATCCCAATGAATTACGAGCACCGCTTCTTCGTGATTGATCGAAAGATTGTGACTGACAGCCCAGTCCAAATCAGTCTCACCCCAATCGACTACCCGCTAAAACCAGGTAGCCTAAGCAAGACTCCAAACTCGGCCAGCCTGGAAATCAATGTAGACATCTACAACGAGCTACGACGCGTCGCTGAGGATGTCGCAGCAACCATGGCCTACCCCCATGCATCGGTCGATTGTGCGATTACTACTTCTCCAGATTCACCGATGGGAGTTGGGTGCCTTATCGAAATGAACCCGATGCAGATCGGACAGCTCGGTCTCTACGCATGCAATGTCAGAGCGCTTGCAGAAGCATCTACAAAGCTCGTCGACGAGTACAAGCCGTCTACCGAACCACTCTTCACATTGGTCTAGTTGCATCGCGTTGTGGTGAATGACTCTCCACAGCCGCATCGAGCCGTTTCATTTGGATTTCTAAATTCGAATGAGCGGCTCAAACCATTTTCTATCCAGTCGATTTCGGTGCCTGCAATGAAAATTAGCGACATCGAATCCAGGTAGAGCGTCGTGCCACCTGCATCGATCTCAATGTCCATGGGGTTTGGCTCATCCACGAAGTTGAAATCATATTTCACACCCGAGCAGCCAGCCGTCTTTGTCCCAAAACGAAGCACCTTCCCACCGCCAGCATCAACTAACTCACGGACACGCTCAATCGCCGAAGGCGTCAGCGTCACAATCCGATTTCTCATGACACTTCCTCCAGCACTTCGTCGGCGAATGGTTTGCCCATTTCAGCGATTTCCTCGGCAGTTGGTATGTCAGCCAATGATGACAGGCCAAAGTGATCCAGAAACGCATCCGTAGTCACATAAGCCACTGCTCGGCCCGCATCCGTCCGTCTCACTGAGGAACGAACCAGACCAGCATCGAGCAGGCTATCCATCACGCCTTTGAAAAGCTTCAGCCCGCGAGCCTTCTCGATGTCATTGATCGACACAGGCTGGTGGACAGCGATGAAGCACAAGGTCTCAATCGCCGCAGAACTCAGGACTCGCGACTTATCCCCCTGAACTTCGGCCAAAACACGCACATGTACGGGAGAGGGGGCAATCGATGCCATCCCACCCTTAACCTGCAGACGCATACCACGGGACTTCCAGAACTCGCCAAGGGATGCGAGGGCCGCGTCGACTGCCACCTTATCAGCTACCTCATAGATTTTTGGCAAGAGAACAGGTTCAGGCGAAGCAAGTAGCAACGCCTCTAACTGCAGCTCAAGCGACGATCCAGCGGCCATTAAATATTACTCCGCAACAAGCGCGCGAACACCTAACCCAGCAGCGTTCAAAAATTCAGGCTGTCGAATAACAGTAACTGCCATCGTCAGCTGCTGGCTTGTATTCTTGGTACGACCCGTAGACGGGTCACGAAATGATGACCGATAACTGATCAACATTGGAAATTCGACTTTCCACGCATATCGTCCATAAATATCACCCTTTTTTACAATGCGACCTGGCCCCGTCGGGACTGCCGTGGTTACAAATGCATTTCCGACAACGGCATTGAAATTCCCCGAAATTTTCATGGCTTTTTCGAAATTTACCCAACCTTGCGTAGTCAGATTAGCCTTGGCATCTTGAAATTGAGACCGATAATTCACGAAATCAAAGGAGTAGAGCCTTGTTACCGCATCAATCGTCCATTTGACGATGTATTCATCGTCATGGTTTGGATCACTCAATGGGACGATATCCATGACGGCACCTTCATCAGTAGCCAAAATATATCGGAATTGCGGCGGCCGATTGAATAGCGCGATTGTGCCGATCAAACTCACCATCAACGCGACTGTCAAAGCAGTTTTAATTCTGACGACATAATGCAAGCGAGCATTGGCATACCAATCTCTAACCAACAATTTTGCCGTTACACTTTCCGCCGATGGCCAAGGTGATTTTTGCGCACTCATAAGCAAATCCTGTTTACAAACCTAGATTTTACTGGGCTTAAATAACTTGTTTGAATTACTCCTTTCCATATTACCGCAGATTATCTTGTTTTGCTCAAGGAACAACGCAATCATAATTGTACCGTGCTCCAAAAAGGGCATTGCGGCATCCGTATCAATTAAGGAGACATCCAATGAAGTTAATTAAGTCGGTCTCTGATTTGCCTTATGCTTTAATGGCAATGGCGACCGTTGCCATTACCAGCGAAGCAAACGCGCAGGCCAAAAAAGCGGGCGACATTGCCAACGAAATGAAGGGGCAGTTCGGCTCGCTCGGCAAGGCAGTTGTTGCTGGTGCATTCTTCGTCGGCATCATCCTGGTCATCACTGGTCTGATCAAGCTGAAGGCCGCTTCCGAGAACCCTAACCAGGTCAAGTATTCCGATG
>Ga0180218_1000382_pt1 | contig 46531 bp, 41 predicted proteins | sample eDN3rd37CKraftBY_FD_151334 | JGI IMG/M metagenome (GOLD analysis project Ga0180218, IMG submission 151334) | Enriched backyard soil microbial communities from Emeryville, California, USA - eDNA 3rd pass 37_C Kraft BY (version 2) (version 2) | ecosystem: Environmental > Terrestrial > Soil >... | reverse complement strand
GCCGGACGGGTCGAGTCCGGTCTCGAACACCCGCGACCACGAGCGGGCGACGACCGCGCGGGGACGCATCGCGGGTTTGCCCCCGCCGATCACCGCGTCGTGCATCCGGACGAGGTCGCGTGCGTGACGCGGCAGATCGGTGCCGGGTGCGATCGCACTGAAACTGCTCACGGTTCCTCTCCGGTCTCCGGGTATCCCCCGGAGCATAGGCGCCGCGCTGTGGTCTGCGCCACAAGCGCGCGTCCGCGCCGTGCAACGTGATGCAACGATTGCAGCAACCCCGTGCTCGGCTGTGTGCTGGATCACAACAACGACCGGAAGGGGATCCGCCATGACCGACATCCTCGAGCAGCCCACCGACCAGGGCCTCGACCCGCAGCGACGCGTCGACCAGTGGCTGCACGATTTCGAGGCCGCGCTCGCCTCCCGCGACGTCGACGCCGCAGCGGGCATGTTCGCCACCGACAGCTTCTGGCGCGACCTGGTCGCCTTCACCTGGAACCTCAAGACGGTCGAGGGCCGCGACGGTGTCGCGAACATGCTGCACGAGCGGCTCGACGACACCGACCCACGCGGCTTCCGCACCACCGAGCCACCCACCGAGGAGGACGGTGTCGTCAGCGCGTGGATCGCGTTCGAGACGGCGACCGGACGCGGGGAAGGGCACCTGCGCCTCGTCGAGGAGGGCGCGTGGACGCTGCTCACGACGCTGCAGGAGCTGACCGGACACGAGGAGGGCAAGGGCGTGCGGCGCCCGCGCGGCACCACCCACGGTGCCGACCGGAACCGGGTGACCTGGTCCGAGCAGCGCGAGGCTGAGGAACGCGAACTCGGGTACACCCGCCAGCCGTACGTCGTGATCGTCGGCGGTGGTCAGGGCGGGATCGCGCTCGGCGCCCGCATGCGGCAGCTCGGCGTGCCCACCCTGGTGCTGGACAAGCACGACCGGCCCGGCGACCAGTGGCGCGGCCGGTACAAGTCGCTGTGCCTGCACGATCCGGTCTGGTACGACCACCTGCCGTACCTGCCGTTCCCCGACAACTGGCCGGTGTTCGCGCCGAAGGACAAGATCGGCGACTGGCTCGAGATGTACACCCGGGTCATGGAGGTGCCGTACTGGTCGAAGACGACGTGCACGTCGGCGTCCTACGACGAGGCGGCGGGGGAGTGGACCGTCCACATCGAACGCGACGGGCAGCCGCTGGTGTTGCGCCCGAAGCAGCTCGTGATCGCCACCGGGATGTCCGGCAAGCCCAACATTCCGTCGTTCCCGGGCATGGACCGGTTCCAGGGCGAACAGCACCATTCGAGCCGACACCCGGGACCCGACGCCTACGCGGGCAAGAAGGCCGTGGTGATCGGCGCGAACAACTCCGCGCACGACATCTGCGGTGCGTTGTGGGAGGTCGGGGCGGACGTGACGATGGTGCAGCGGTCGTCCACGCACATCGTCAAGTCCGAATCGCTCATGGAGCTCGGCCTCGGCGACCTCTACTCGGAGCGGGCGCTCGCGGCCGGCGTAACCACCCACAAGGCCGACCTGACGTTCGCGTCGCTGCCGTACCGGATCATGCACGAGTTCCAGATCCCCGTCTACGACAAGATCCGGGAACGCGACGCCGACTTCTACGACCGGCTCGAAAAGGCCGGGTTCCGGCACGACTGGGGCGACGACGGCTCCGGCCTGTTCATGAAGTACCTGCGCCGGGCATCGGGCTACTACATCGACGTCGGTGCATCCGAACTCGTCGCGAACGGCGACATCAAACTCGCCCACGGCAACGTGCGGGAGCTGACCGAACACAGCGTGATCCTCGAGGACGGCACCGAACTCGAAGCCGACCTCGTCGTCTACGCCACCGGTTACGGGTCCATGAACGGCTGGGTCGCCGATCTGATCGGTCAGGACGTCGCGGACAAGGTCGGCAAGTGCTGGGGTCTCGGCTCGGACACCACCAAGGATCCGGGACCGTGGGAAGGCGAGCAGCGCAACATGTGGAAGCCGACCCAGCAGGAGGGGCTGTGGTTCCACGGCGGCAACCTGCACCAGTCCCGCCACTACTCGCTGTATCTCGCGCTGCAGCTCAAGGCCCGGTACGAGGGCATCCCGACACCGGTGTTCGGGCTGCAGGAGGTGCACCACCTCAGCTGACCCCTCGCCCTCGTGCGCGGTTTCGGTAGCCCCCGCTACCGAAACCGCGCACGAGCGGTAGGGGCGGCGCGACGATCGCCGACCGCGCGCGGATGACCTACCCGGTCGGCCGGAAATGCGGACCCGGGTCGGTGGCGCCGGGGTGCCGATGGGTGTTGCGTGCCCGCGCCATCCGCCATTGCAGAACGGCCACCGTCGCCAGTGCAAACACCAGCAGCAGCACGAGTTGGACGACGTTGGCGTTCATCACGACCTCCTACCGGGCCTCTGCTCGGCTCACGTACCCACCACGGCACCGGTTGAAACACCCCCGGTGTGCCGTAGTGGCGGTGGGAGGCGCCATTAGGGCACACCGGCGCGTCAGCGCACCGGTAGGCTCCGCTCCGGGGACCCGCGCACCCGGCGAAGGAGTGACTGTGGAACTCGACGTCCGCGACTCCGGAGATCTTCCGGCATCGAAGATCGAGGAGTTCTACGATTCGGTGCTCGCGCCGTCGTTCGCCGACTCCGAACTGATCCCGCGCGCCGAATTCCTTGCCGACCTGAACGATCCCGGTGGTGACACCGTTGCCTCCGTGGCATTCGACGACGCCGGAGAGATCCTCGGTGGCGCTGTAGGTCAATGGTTTCCGCAAAGCCGGGTCATGCTGACCGCGTACCTGGCGATCCGGCCGGGGCGGCGGGGCGGCGGAATCGGAGGCAGGATCCTGCGGGCGGTGCTCGCGGACTGGCAGCGACGCGTCGATCCACTGTTGATCGTGGGTGAGGTCGAGGACCCGCGACACCACACCGACATCGGCTTCGGTGACCCCGAGAGGCGGCTGAAGTTCTACGCGGCCGCCGGCGCGAAAATCATCCCTGTCCCGTACTTCCAGCCGGCCATCCAGGCCGGCGGTGAGCGTGTCCCGCACCTGTTCCTCATGACGTTCGCGGTCTCGGACGAGTGCCGCCGCGGCGAACGCGGCATCGACGCCTCGCCGGTCCGCGCCTTCCTCGAGGCGAACCTCGCCGGGAACGAGGGGAGCGTCGACCGGGACGACCCCGCCACCGCGGCGTTGTTCGACGCCGTGACGGGAGCGGCGGTCGAACTCGTCGACCCCGCCGATCTCCACGGTGACCGGTGACGAACCGCAACCGTTCGTCCTACCGTGGAACGAGCCGCACCTCCGGCGGCCCACAAGAAGGAGGCACCAGCCATGTCCGGCAAAGTTGTGCACTTCGAGATCCCGTTCGACGACGGTGACCGCGCCCGCAGCTTCTATCGGGAAGCATTCGGGTGGCAGATCAACGAGATGCCCGAGATGGACTACACGATCGTCGTCACCGGTCCGACAGACGAGACCGGAATGTCGTCCGAACCCGGCTACATCGGCGGCGGCATGATGCAGCGAGGGGAAGCCGCTGCACCGGTCGTCACCATCGACGTCGACAACATCGATCAGGCACTCGAAAAGATCGAATCACTGGGTGGGAAGACCGTCTCGCCCCGTACACCCGTGGGCACGATGGGTTTCGCGGCGTACTTCAAGGACTCCGAGGGCAACCTCATGGGGCTTTGGGAGACCGCGCGCGAGAACTGATACCCGCGTTGCCTGCACGCCGACGTTCGCCGGACGAGGCTGCCGGTCAGGCGGTCGCGTCCGCGACGTCGCCGCGAGCGAAGAGCTGAACGAGTGCGTCCCCGGCGCGCATGCAGGGGATCGACGACGCGGTCACGGCACGCAGGGTCGACGCCTCCGTGGGGGTGCAGACGCCACCCAGCACGTCGTCGGTCGCGATCGCGCACGTGATCAGATCCGGCGTGAACCGCCGGGTGGTCTCCCACCCCTGCTGCGAGGCCAGATCTCGCACGGACGTCCACTGGGAGATCTCGGCCTCGTCGGGATGACCGACGAACAACAGGCGCCTCTGGGTTGTAGTCACTGGGAACCCCCTGCTAACTCTGCGTGTGACCTCTCTATCGTGTGACGCTATCGCTCTTGTTACACAGAAGTGGGGTACGACACACCCGCTGTCGCGTCTCACAGGTCACGCGAGCTGATCGACCGGGGAACACGGCCGGGCGCCGACAGCGCATCGCTGTCGACGCCCGGAACGAGGGGCTCAGACGGTTGCGAGTTCGACCGTGCTCTCGGAGGCTTCGATTTCCCGAACCAGCGGCAGGACCTTCTCGCCGAAGTACTCGACCTCCTCCTGGAAGTGCAGGAACCCGGCGAGGATGAGGTCGACGCCGCGACGACGGTATTCGACGATGCGGTGCGCGACCTGCTCCGGTGTCCCGATCAGCTGGGTCCGGAAGCCGTCGTTGTACTGGACGAGGTCCTCGAACGTCGAGTCCGACCACATGCCCTTCTTGTCCGAGGTGGACGAGCCGGCATGCTTCACAGCAGCGCGGAAACCCTCGACCGCGGGCCGGTTCGCCTTCTCCACGATCTCGCGGAGGGTGTCCCGCGCTTCCTTCTCGGTGTCGCGGGCGATGACGAACCCGTTCAGCCCGACCTTGACTTCGCGCTTGTGGGCACGGGCGACATCGCGCAACTCGTCGATCTGCGCGGTGATGCCGTCGTAGTCCTTGCCGTTGCTGAAGTACCAGTCGGCGTAGCGTCCGCCGTTCGCGATCGCCGCGGTGGAGTTGCCGCCCTGGAAGAGTTCGGGGTTGGGTCGCTCGGGCGTGTTCGCGGGCTTCGGCTTCAGTGTGAAGTCGTGGATTCGGTAGAAGTCGCCGCGGAAATCGACGTCGTCCTCGGTCCAGATCTTCCGGAGCACCTGCAGGAACTCGGCGCTGCGCCGGTAGCGCTCGTCATGCTCGAGCCACGGCTCACCCATGTGGGTGAACTCGTCCTTGAACCAGCCGCTGACGACGTTCACGGCGAACCGGCCGCCGGAAAGCTGATCGGCAGTGGCGCCGAGCTTGGCCAGCACCGCAGGCTGCCACAGTCCCGGGTGGACGGCGGCGATGACTTTCAACCGCTCGGTGGCCAGCAACAACGCCAGGCTGAAACTTGTCGACTCGTGCTGGAACTCGGCGCCGTAGCTGGCCTCGTAACGCACCTGGCTCAGGGCGTACTCGAAACCGTTGTTCTCGGCGGTGCGAGCAAGCTTGACGTTGTAGTCGTAGTCCCAGCTGGTTCGCTGCTCGATGTCCGAGGTGACCAGACCTCCACTGACATTGGGCACCCAGTAGGCGAACGTGGTCCGGTCGGCAATGCGTTCGGTTGACATGGGTAACGATTCAATCGTTGTTCTGTGTCACTTCCAATAAAAAAAATTCTCGGGATTCGAACTCTGTACCTGGCAGATCGTCCCCGTCGGTGTCGGAAAACGCCGCCCGGCCAGACTGCCGCCGGGCATGGTGAAATCACGAGACGGCCGCATGGAGTTGCGCAGTCGCATACCGAGGCGTGTCAGGGAGCGCATCGTTGTCGAGGCAGGAGCCGTCGGCAATGTGCGGCGGCATTATGGAGACGGGAACGGCCGGGACGAAACAATTCCGTCCCGGCCGTTCCCGCACTGCTCGAATGACCACTTCGTGCGCTCAGATCACCCCGTGCCTGGGCGGGGGCGTGCGGTCGAGGGTCCAGCGGCCGATGTGCTGGAGTTTCCATCGCGTCGCGTCGTGCAGCGTGTGGGTGCGCGCGTCGCGCCAGTAGCGGGACAGATTCGCCGCACCCGACGCACTGCGGGTACCGCCGAGCTCGAACAACACATTCGCGGCCTCGACGGCCGCCCGGGCGGCCGCGACCTTCGCGGTCGCGACCTCGATCGATGCGATTGCCGTGGATTCGTCGGTCGTGTCGGCGCGCGCGGCATCGACCGCGCGGGCCGCCACCGACAGCAGCGCCTGCGCGGCCCGCACCGTCACCGTCACTTCACCGGCAATCTGAACCAGGAGCGGATCGTCCGTGGCCCGAGCGACATTCGCCTCGAAATGTGGGCGGGCTCGTCCTGCCTGGACGACCGCCTCGCGGAGCGCTCCGGTTGCGATGCCCACGTCGATCGCTGTGTGTACGAGCTGGGCTTGCGAGCCGTAGGTGTTCGGACCGGCGAAGACAGGAGAGTAGGGCACCACCGACGACGCGGGCACCACCACGTGGTCGAGTGTGACGGTGCCGCTGGCCGTGGTGCGCTGACCCATCCCGTCCCAGTCGTCGACGATCGTGAGCCCCTCGGTGTCGCGCGGAACGAACGCCACCGCCTTCGGTGTGCTTGCATCCGGGGTGCCGGGCCCTTCGAAGAGGCTGGCGCGCACCATGATCCAGTCGGCGAACAATGCGCCGGTGCTGTAGAACTTGCGGCCCGACAGGACGTAGTCTTCGCCGATCCGGGTCAGCACCGTGGTGTCGACGTTGATCGGATGCGGTCCGCGTTCGCTCTGCGCGTTCGCCAGGAGCGCGCCGGAGAGCACCTCGCCGTAGAAGAAGCGTTGCTGGTCGGGGCTGCCTTGGGTGCGCAGTGCCTCGAGGAACGTGAAGTGCGACTGCGGGATCTGGCCGATGCTCGGATCGCCCGCCGCGAGCAGACGGAAGATCTCCGCAACCACCTCGAACGGCACATCGAGACCGCCGTATGCGCGCGGCACCGTCACCGCGAGCAACCCGGACGCCGCCAGTTGCCGAATCTGTGCGTGCGGCAGTTCCCGCTCGGCGTCGCGTCGGGCGGCATCGCCGGCGAACTCTTCGGACAGTTGCGCGGCGACTTCGAGTGCGTCGTCGATGCTCGTGATGCGGACCGCGGTCGGTGCGGCGGTCACCTCGACGCCACCGCGAGGAACGGCACGTTCCCGGTTCCGGTGGTGTCGATGCCACCGGTGAACAGTCCGCGTTCGCGCAGCACGGACAACACACCCTCGCCGAACCAGTACAGCTCTTCGAGGTGCGGGTATCCCGACAGCACGAATTCGTCGATGCCGAGGGCGGCGTATTCGGCGATGCGGTCGGCGACCTCGGTGTGGCTGCCGACCAGCGCGGTGCCTGCGCCGCCGCGCACGAGCCCGACACCGGCCCACAGGTTCGGTGCCACCTCGAGATTGCGGGCGTCGCGCCAGTCGCCGCTGCGCCGGTTGGCCTCGTGCAGGGCCAGCATGCGGCGCTGCCCCTCGGATTCGCTGCGGGCCAGGCCGGCCTGGGCGGTGGCGACCGCATCGGGACCCAGGGCCGCGACGAGCTTGTCGGCCTGCGCCCACGCCTCCTCCGCGGTGTCGCGGGTGATGACGTGCAGCCGGATCCCGAAGCGGACGGTGCGGCCACGGGCGGCGGCGAGATCGCGGATCCAGCCGATCTTCTGGGCGACGGCGGCGGGCGGTTCGCCCCAGGTGAGGTACACATCGGAGTGCTCGGCGGCGACCGGGCCCGCGGCCGGCGACGATCCGCCGAAGTAGAGCGGGGGAACCGGGCTCGGAAGCGTCGCGAGCGCCGCCTCGTCGACATTGATGTGCTGTCCGTGGTGGGTCACGGTTTCGCCGGCCCACAGTCGCCGGACGATGGAGAGGAATTCGTCGGCGCGGGCGTAGCGATCGTCCTTGCCGAGGTGGTCGCCGTAGGCACGCTGTTCATGGGCTTCGCCGCCGGTGACGACGTTGAGCAGGATGCGGCCGGGGGCGTGCAACGAGAACGTGGCGGCCATCTGTGCCGCCAGGGTGGGGCTGATCAGGCCGGGTCGGAACGCGACGAGGAACGCGAGCTTCTCGGATTCGCGGGCGACCATCGCCGTGGTGAGGAATGCGTCCTCGCACCAGGCTCCGGTGGGGGTGAGCGCTCCGGTGAAACCGAACTCTTCCGCAGCTCGGGCGATCGACGACAGGTAGCCGATGCTCGCTCGCCGGTCGCCACCGGCTTTCCCTGCTGGAGTGCCGTGACCACCTCCGACGATCGAGCGGCTGTCGCCGTAGGTGGGAAGAAACCAGTGGAACGCTAAAGACATGATCGTGAACGGTAGGGGCCGATCGTCGCGCTGTCGAGGATTACAATCAGCGTGATTGCAACCCTGGATGCCGCTCGGGTTTCTTGTGCGGTCCCGATTCGGTGACAGGCCCTGCCGAGTGGCGAGTTCTCCGCACTCGTGGACCGAGGTGCCGTTCGCGTCGTGGTCGGCGCCGAGTTCGATCTCGACCACGCCGCCGACGCGCAGCCCGCGGCCGTGCGCCGCGGTGGCTTCGGCAAGAGTCGCTCGCGAGAACCCGAATCCGCGGGACCGGCTCGTCGCGCAGGTGTCGTGGATGCGGGATCTGGCGACCTCCCCGGGATATCGCGGCTGCGTATTCGTCTTTACCGCAGCGGAATTCGATTACGATCACGTCCGTATACGATCGGAGTGTCTCCGACTACCGCGTGATCCCCACCGTCGCTTCGAGATCCGACAGCGCCCGTTCCGTGAGCGGGATGAGCGTCTCGATGTCGGGAAGTTGTTCTCGCCCCGCGACGTACCCGATGTCGAGCTTGTCGTCGTACGAGCACACGGTGATGTTGAGGGCGAGACCGTCGTACACCGTGGAGACCGGGTAGATCGCCTCGAGGTGGGCGCCGTTCCAGTACCGGTCGGTGGGCGGACCCGGCACGTTCGACAACGCCAGGTTGAACGCCGGCCGCGGAGTCGGCGCGAACGGAATCTGGGGGAGCAGCACCGTCGGCGCGATGGCGGGCAGGGCCACGGCCAGCGACGCTCCCGACCCGAGATCGGCGACCTGCTCTTTCGCCTCCGACATGGACCGATGAACGGTGGCGAGCCGCTGCGCCGGATCGTCCAGTTCGGTGCCGAGCGTGCACAGCGCGACACCGAACGCATTGGCGGCGGCGTCGTCCGCGGCGGCGTCGCGGGGCCGGACCGTGATCGGGCAGATCGCGACCAGGGATTCGTCGGGAAGTTCGTCGTGGGCGAGCAGCCAGTACCGCAGGACACCGGCGACGACGGCGGTCAGGACGTCGTTGGTGGTGGTGCCCGTTTCCTTGGCGACCGCGCGGACGCGGGCACGGGAGATCTCGGCCCCGGCGACGGAGCGCGCGGGCGCGAGCCTGCCGTTGAACCTGGTGTCGGGCGCCGAGAACGGCAGGGTCGCGCTGCCTCCGGTCAACGCCTTGAAGACGTTCAGGAATCCACCCTTGCCGAGTCGTACCGCGAAGTCCGCGCCTGCCGCCGCGGCCTCGACAGTCGAGCGGGCCAGTGCGAGCGGCCCCGGGAACCGGGTGCCGGCACTCGAATCCCGTTCCCGGGAGGGCTCTGCGGTGAACAACTGCATGCCACGGCGGTCCGGATCGTCGCACACCCAGGACTCGATCATCCGGATGCCGCCGATGCCGTCGACAACCGAATGGTGCACCTTGACGAGCAATCCGATCCGATCGCCGTCGAAACCGTCGATCACGTGCACCTGCCACATGGGCCGCGACCGATCGAGCGGCTCGGCGTGCACGTCACCGACGAACGACCACAGTGCCTCCCGGCCCGAACCGGCCGGCAGCGTCCTCCGGAACACGTGCTCGCTCATGTCCGGGTCGGCGTCGCGCCAGGTCCACGCCCCGCCCGTGTCGACGCCGCGGTGCGGACGACGGCGCAGCCGCGGGTCGAGGAGGTCCGCGTCGACACGGCACGCGCGGTGGATCTCGTCGACGAAGGCAGACCCGGCACCCTCGGGCGGTGCCAGGACGATCAGCGCAGAAATGTGCATCGGATTCGACAGCTCCTCGGCCGTCATCATCAAGGCACCCATCGCGTCCATTGCCGCCATCGCACTACCTCCCCCGCCTGTGGCCCCGTGTCAGGACTCCCCGCCGCAGCTTCGCACGTCGGCAACCGAACGGCTCGCTGCGCAGGCGGTGTGTCGCACGCGCCGCCTACCCGGGCGGCGCCGGTGGGGCGTGGTCCGGCGCGATCTGTGCACCGATCTCCCGGAACAGGGCCTGGGCCTGATTCGAGTATGCGCCGGTGTCGGCGAACGCTTCCGGACCGTAGGTCGCCGCGACCGCGATCGCGATCTTCCGGTCCGGCAGATACGCCTCGACCGCCGAGTACCCGGCGAACAGCGGGTTCTGCAGCAGCCAGTCGCCGGAGATCACGACGCCCAGCCCGTACGTGTAGCCCTCGGTCTGTTCGGCGCACGTCGCGCAGCCGGGTTGTGCGTGTGTCCTGCCGCGCAGATCGGTCGAGACCATCGCTCGGTGCGACTCGGGGGAGAGCAACCGGCCGGTGCCCACCGCGACCGCGGTGTCGTGGAGGTCGTAGATGTTGCTGGTCTGGACGGCGCCGTTCGTGATCGTCCACGACGGATCCCAGAAGCTGGTCTCCTCGTAGAACGGAGTGGTGGGAGGAATACCCAGGAACTGGCGGCGCTCCGAACTGAACGCGTGCAGCACGGGATCCGGGATCGCCGGGGTCTGCGTCGCCTGGGTGTCGTCGAGTTGCAGTGGGTCCAGGATCCGTTCCTGCACAAGCGTTTCGACGGTCTTACCGGTGATCTTCTCGAGAGCCAGGCCGAGGATCACGTAGTTGGTGTGCGCGTAGTTCCAGTTGGTGCCGGGCTCGTACAGCAACGGTTTCGACGTCGCATACGAGAGAAGCTCCTCGGGTGTCCACGACCGGAACGGATCGGCGTAGATCGCGTTCGCGAACTCGTCGTTGCCGATGACGTAATCCGGGTAGCCCGAGGTCATCTGCGCGAGCTGGCCGAGCGTGACGCGGTCGGTGTGCGGGATGTCCGGCAGCCACCGGGACACCCGGTCGTCGAGCGTCACCGTGCCCTCGTCGACCAGCTGCAGCAGCACCGTCGAGATGTACGAGATCGCGACGGCGCCGTTGCGGAAGTGCATGTCCGGGGTCGCGGGCACCCCGGTCATCGACTCGCCGACCGCGCGCGTGACGATCTCCTCGCCGTCCTCGGTGACCCGGACGATCACCGCCCGCAGGTGACGGTCCGCCATCGCCTGCTCGACGATCCGCATGATCGCGTCGGCCTGCGCGGGGTCGGCGCTCTCGACGCCGGCGGGTGTCCGCGCCGTGTCCTGCAACCCGTTCGACGACGAACACGCAGCCAGTATCCCGAACGCGCAGAACAGCGCGAGAACCCTCCACCCGATCGACATATCGGCAGTCTGTCAGGTCCGCCGCGACACTGCCGGTATTCTCGTCCCGTCGAACCTTCCGGGAACCGTGAACGGGCGGTGCACATGGCCGAAAACGGCGTGATGGTGGTCGGAGTCGACGGATCGCGGTCCGCCACCGATGCCGCGAAATGGGCGGCGGCGGTCGCGGCGCGTCGGCGATGCGGACTCCACGTCGTGTACGTCCTGCCGGAGCGGCGCCGCCCGAGTACCGCGCCCGAGGTGGGTGGCCGGGAACCGTTGGCCGAGGAGCAATATCGCGCAGCGGAAGCGATCGTCACCGACGTCGTCACCGTCGTGCGCGCGTATTTTCCGCGGCTGGAGGTCGAGGGCCGGGTCGAATCCGGGCCGGTCACCACGGCACTGGCCGCCGCGAGCGCAGGCGCCCACCTGGTCGTGCTGGGGCACAGCGGAAGCGGCAGCGGCGCACTCGAAGCACTGCTGCGCCGGTCCACGGCGCAGGACCTGGTGCGACGTGCCTCCTGCCCGGTCGCGAGCTGGCGGGGACAGCCGGGCCGCCTTCCCGACGACGAGCGTCCGGTCGTCGTCGGTATCGAACCGGGACCGCGCGGCGCGAGCGTCGCGCTGGTGGCGTTCGAGCTGGCCGCACTGTTCGGGACCTCCGTGGTGGCGGTACACGCGTGGTTCTCGCTGCCGGGGGTGACCGAGCCGTCCCGCGGCGTGCCGCCGGAGGCCCTGGCCGCTGCCCGGGAGCGGTTTCCGCAGGTGCCCGTCGTCGAAGTGTCCGTCGAGGGCGATCCGGCCGACGCGCTGCTCGGGCACGCCGCCGATGCCCAGCTGATCTGCGTCGGCAGTCACGGCCGCGGCCGGTTCGCCGGCGCGGTGATCGGGTCGGTCGGCCGCGATGTGCTGCAGCGCAGCGGATGTCCCGTGGTGATCTGTCCGCCCGCGAGATAGGAATCCCGGCCGCGGATCCGGGTGCGGGCCGCGGTGTTACGAAATCCCGTCGGGGTTCGATACCCGCTCTGTGCTCGACACGCGAGCGCATCCGACGAAGGGATGGGGAATTGAGGGGGAAGACCACGGCCGCGTTGCTGAGCAGCGCGGCCGCGATCGTGGTGGCCTGCACTGCGGTGGGGAATGCGCAGGCTGCCGTTCCGGCGCGGGACGCGTTCCCGGCGCCGCTGTTCCGCGAGGACGCGTCGTGCGACGCGCAGATCGATCTCGCGGCACCCGAGGTGTTCGCGGCGATCGACGAGATGCCTGCGCCGCAGCAGATTCCGGACGCGACCTGGCTCTACGCGTACAACGGCAACTACAACCGCTGCACCGACCTGAGCTACGCGCAGGTCGGGATCGTCGACGCCACCGGCTGGTCGCCGACACATCTGCTGTTGTTCCACCGCGGTAGCTATCTGGGCACCGCGACCGGATGCGCGCTGCACCCGACGGTCGTGGCGGAGACGGCCGACTCGATCCACGTCGAATACCACTACCCGCGGGAAGGGGAGATCCACGCTGCCGCGACCGGCTTCGCGGCGCAGACCTTCCGCTGGTGGGAAGGGGACGTGATCACGGAGGGCGGTCTGCCCCACGACTACCTCGCGATGAACTTCTGCGACGTGTGGTGACCGGCGCGCTCCCGGGCCCGTTCTCGTGACAGGCCCGGGAGCGCGTGCGATCGTGGGAGAGCACGGAGAGCGGGACGAACATGGTCACCCACACCCTCGACACCGATTACCTGGTGGTGGGCGCCGGCGCCGCCGGGATGGCGTTCACCGACGCGCTGATCGCCGATTCCGACGCCGACGTCGTGATGGTCGACCGCAGGCACGCGCCGGGCGGGCACTGGAACGATGCCTACCCGTTCGTGAGGCTGCACCAGCCGTCGGCCTACTACGGGGTGAACTCGCTGCCGCTCGGCGCCGACACCATCGATCGGACCGGGCCGAACGCCGGCATGTACGAGCAGGCCGGGGCCGCCGAGATCTGCGGATACTACGACCGGGTCATGCGCACGTCGTTGCTCGATTCCGGTGCGGTCCGGTACTTCCCGATGTGCGAATACGTCGGTGGGGAGCGCTTCGTCTCGCGCCTGTCCGGCGAGTGTTTCGAGGTGAAGGTCCGGGAGGCGGTGGTCGACGCCACCTATCTCGAACCGGCGGTCCCGGCGACCACTGCGCCGCCGTTCGCCGTCGCCCCGGACGCCCAATGCATTCCCGTCGGCGAGTTGCCGCACGTGGCGGGACCGGCCGGATGCTACGTCGTGATCGGTGCCGGCAAGACCGCGATCGACGCGTGCCTGTGGCTGCTGCAGACCGGTGTCGACCCGGACGCGATCCGGTGGATCAAGCCGCGGGAGGCGTGGCTGCGGAACCGGTTCTTCGCGCAGGGCGGCGAACTGGTGGACGATCTGATCGAAGGCATCGCGCGGCAACTGGAATCGGCGGCGCACGCGACCTCGCCGGACGACCTGTTCGCCCGGCTCGAGGCAAGCGAACAGCTGTTCCGGGTCGACGACCGCGTCACACCCTCGATGTACAAGGCGCCGACGATGAGCACCGCCGAGTTGAAGATGCTGCGGCAGATCCGGGATGTGGTGCGGCTCGGGCATGTACGACGCCTCGACGGCCGGGAGATCCACCTCGACGGCGGCACGGTCGCGACCGTGCCGGACGCGGTGCACGTGCACTGCGCCGCCCGCGGCCTGAATCCGGCACCGGCCGTGCCGATCTTCGCGCCCGGCCGGATCACGCTGCAGCCCGTCCGGTCGGGGCTCGTCCCGTTCAACGCCGCGATGGTCGGGTTCGTGGAGTCGACCGGCCGTCCCCTCGACGAGAAGAACCGGCTGTGCCCGACGAACCGGTTGCCCGACGTTCCGCTCGACTGGGCGCGGGGTCTGCTCGTCGAGATGTCCGCCGACCGGATGTGGTCGAAGGAACCGGACATCGCGGAGTGGCTCGAACGCGCCCGTCTCAACACGGCCCGAGGGCTGCGGCAGCATTTCGACCGGCCGAAGGTGCAGGACGCGATGGCCCGGTACCTCGCGAACGTCCGTCCCGCGCTCGCGACACTGCGCGCGATGGTCCCGTAGAACGAGCCGCGGTTTGCGATGATCGACGGGCTCGAACGGGACGGTCCCGGCGGGCAGACCGGGCCCGACCCACGGCAGGAGAACGAGTGACGACGACCAGCCCCACCCCTCGAGTTCGCCCGCGTCGGCACGTCCTGCGGTGGGTTCTGGCAGTGATCGTCGTGGTGCTCGCGATCATCGCCGCGTCCTTCGCCCTGACGCCGACGCCCGGGGCGCTTCTGGTCCGCGTGCTGTTCGAACGTGGTGCCCGTGACCAGACCGCGAAACTCGAGGTCGGGGCCCCGGTCACCGATCTCGTCGCCGACGTGCCGTATCGCGCCGGCGACCCCGACGCGTATCTCGACGTCTACACCCCGACCGGAACGACGACCGCGCTGCCGACGATCGTGTGGACGCACGGCGGCGCGTGGCTGTCCGGGGACCGGACGAACTATGCCGGTTACTACCGGCGGCTCGCGGACGCCGGGTTCACCGTGGTCTCGCTCGGCTACTCGCTCGCCCCCGAACATCGCTACCCGACGCCCGTGCACCAGCTCAACGACGCGCACGCCTACCTGGTCGAGCACGCGGACGAACTGCACATCGACCCGGATCGCATCGTCCTGGCGGGTGATTCCGCGGGCGCACAGTTGTCGGCGCAGCTCGCCGCGGCGGTCACCGACCCGGCCTATGCCGCCGCGATCGGGATCACTCCGGCGCTGACCCCGGAGCGGCTGCGCGGCGTGGTGCTCAACTGCGGAATCTACGACGTTCCCGCGATGGGCGGCAGCGGCGGCCTGATCGGGTGGGGTGTGAAGCAGGCTTTGTGGGCCTACACGGGGGCCCGGGACTTCCGCTCCTCGGAGGCGGCCGCGCAGATGTCCACGCTGCGGTGGGTCACCGGCGAGTTCCCCGCCACCTACATCACCGGCGGCAACGGCGATCCCCTGACGAACACCCAGTCGAAACCGTTGGCTGCGAAGCTCACCGACCTCGGTGTCACCGTCGACGCCCTGTTCTATCCCGAGGACCACGAGCCGGAACTGGGCCACGAGTACCAGTTCGATCTCTCGCTCGAAGACGCTCGGATCGCCCTCGAGCGGACCATCGAGTTCGCCCGCAAAGTGACCGAATCGGAGCACCCGGGCGCCTGATTCTCCGGGCCGGACGGGCCCGCGGCAGGGCGTCGTCGGCTTTGCCGGGAGCGCTGTAGGCGACCCCCGCGGAGGACGCTATTGTTTGCGCCCATGTCCAAAGAATTTTCTTTCAGCGCCGATATCGACCACGACGTGGAGCGGGTCCACGCCGCCCTGATCAGCGAGGAGTACTGGAAGGGCCGCCTGGGCGGAAGCACGACCGGCTCAGTGGAAATCGCTTCCCCGGCAGGTCCCGGCACGGTCAAGGTCACGCTCACCGACGAGACCGACACCTCGGGACTTCCGGCTGTGGTCCGCGGCATTCTGCGCGGACCGCTGGTGATGCAGCGGACCGACGAGTGGGGCCCGCTCGAGGGCGGTGCCGCACAGGGCACGCTGACCGGTGGCTCGTCCAGCTTCCCGGTGTCGATCGAGGGGCGCTCCGAGCTGCGCGCTCGCGACGGCGGTGCGGTCCTCGAGGTCCGCGGCCAGGTCACCGTCAAGGTTCCGGTCGTCGGTGGCCAGATCGAGGGTCTGGTCCTGCAGATGGTCGAGGCCATCGTCTCCGGTGACGGCAACGCTCTGAACGAGATCCTCTCCGGAAACTGATTCGTCGAGGGGCGTCGCGGGACCGCGCGTGCGGTCCGGCGGCGCCCCGAGCTTCTCAGCCGACCGGCACCGAGTCCTCGAGTGCCGTGGCTTCGACCACCTTCGCGACCCGCTCGGTGTCGGCGGTGGTCCACCCGTCGGGAGGCGCGATCGCGGCCCAGCCGTACGGGATCAGATCCTCGTAGTTGTGCCCGTGCCCGACCGGTGGTGAGGTGCCGCGCATGACATCGCCGGCCACCTGCCAGAACGTGACGATCGGATACCAGCGCATCGACGGAACCCGGTCCGGGCCGGGCGGTTCGGAGAGCCAGTCGGGGCGGGTGAACAGCAGGTCCGGGCCCCACCACACGACCGGATCGGACGCGTGCTGCAGATACAGGACCCGCGGGTCGAGCCACGGCTGCCCGTTCGGTTCCAGCGCTTCCACGCTGTCGGCGAACCGGACCTCGAGACCACCGTGGTAGGTGGGCAACACCTCGGTGCTGCCGGGATCGCGCCCGTCCACCAGCGAACGCCACAGGGTGTTCGAATTCGGTGGTCCCACGAACAACGCCCCGTCGACGGACGAGCGCAGGTCCGCGATGTCGTCGAACGCGGCCTCCGCGGACTGCGACCCGAGGCTCTCTCCGTAGACGAGCAGCCGGGGACGCGCATCCTCCGGCAGCTGCGACCACCGCTCCTGCACCCCGTCGATCAGCGCCTCGCCCGCGGAAGCTGCCGCGGACCCGTCGGTGAGGAACGAAATCCAGCTCGGCAGATACGAATACTGGATCGCGGCGATCGCGGTGTCCCCGTTGTACATCAGCTCGATCGAATCCGCCGCGACGGGATTGACCCAGCCGGTGCCGGTGGTCGCGGAGACCACGAGCACCTGCCGATCCCACGCCCCGGTGCGGTCGAGTTCGTCGAGCACCAGGTCGACCTGGGCGGCGGTGTCCGGCGCCGATTCCAGCCCCGCGTACACGCGGATCGGTTCACGCGCCGGAAGGCCGTTGATCGCGGTCAGTTCGGCGGCCCGTGCGCCGCCGTCGACGAACGAGCGACCCTGCCGGCCGAGGGTGTCCCAGGGGGCCGTCGACATCGGGCTGCCGGACCGCTCGGGTTCCACCGGCTGCGTGTCGCCGGGATCGGTGCTGTTGTTGTCGCCGGAGAAGACCAGGTTCGCGGCCTTGGAACTGCCGGCCAGCAGTACCTGGTCGACGAACACGACGACGAGGACGGCCAGCAGGACCGGGGCGACCACGTGGGCGATCGGAACCGGAATGTGCAGGCGCGCACCGAGAAACCGCGCGAACGCGTCGGCGAGGCGGCGCAGGCCCCGGGCGATCAGCAGCACCACGGCGAAGACGGCGGCGACGACGAGACCGGTGCGCAGATACGCGAACGAGGAGGTTGCGTCCATGCCCATGAGGGCTTCGATCTCGTTCTGCCGATCGGCGGCGACGAGCAGCGCCGCGACCACCAGTGCGACGACGAGCACCGCCACCACGGCCTGGGTGATCTGCCGGACCGTGTGGCGGCGGCGCCACCATGTCAGGTGCGGCACGATCCACCGTCGTGCCGGGTAGGCGATCAGCACGCCGATGCCGTAGCCGGTCACGGCGGTGATGCCGCTGATCAACCCCTGATACAACCAGTCCCGGGGGATCAGGGACGGGCTCAGGCTCCACGCGAAGAACAACAGGCCGACGACGAGCCCGACGAAATCCAGTCCGAGGACCGTCACGGGATGAGCGCGCGTGTCGTCTGTGCCGGGCGCGTCCGTGCCCGGCGCGTCGGGGGTTCGTGGGGCGTTCACCCGCCGACACTAACCTGCGCGGGTGCTTCGCGCCGTCGCGACGGAGCGCCGTCAGTCGCCCACCCGTTCGCCGGTCTCGACGTCGAACAGGTGCACCGTGCCTTCGCGCTTGCGCAGGTGCACGGTGTCGGCGAGTCGGGCGGGGGTTCGGGTCAGCGCCCGCGCGACCACCTGGTTCCCGCTGCCGGGAATCCGCGTATACAGATACGACTCGCTGCCGAGTTCCTCGACGAGCTCGACGACGGCCTCGACGCCCTCGTCGGCGATCTCGAAGTCCTCCGGCCGGATACCGGCGGTGACCTCTTCGATGCCGGCCGCGCGCAGCTTGGCGATCCGCTGCCGCTCGACGGGGACGACGGTGCTGCCGACGACGACGCCGTTGTCGGCGACCCGCGCCGTGAGCAGGTTCATCGAGGGGGAGCCGATGAAACCGGCGACGAAGGCGTTGGCGGGACGGTCGTAGAGCTCGGTGGGGCTGGAGAACTGCTGCAGCACCCCCTTCTTCAACACGGCCACGCGATCGCCCATCGTCATCGCCTCCACCTGGTCGTGGGTGACGTACACGGTGGTGGTGCCCAGGCGTCGCTGCAGCGCCGCGATCTCCGTGCGGGTCTGCACGCGCAGCTTCGCGTCGAGATTCGACAGCGGCTCGTCCATGCAGAACACCTGCGGTTCACGCACGATCGCGCGTCCCATCGCGACCCGCTGACGCTGCCCGCCCGAGAGCTTGGCCGGCTTGCGGTCGAGGTAGTCGGTGAGATCGAGGATCTTCGCGGCCTCCTCGACCTTGCGGCGACGCTCGTCGGCGCTCACGCCGCGCATCTTGAGTGCGAAGCCCATGTTCTCGGCGACCGTCTTGTTCGGATACAGCGCGTAGTTCTGGAAGACCATCGCGATGTCCCGGTCCTTCGACGGCACTCCGGTCATGTCCTTACCGCCGATCGAGATCGATCCCTCGTCGATGTCCTCGAGTCCGGCGAGCATCCGCAGCGCCGTGCTCTTGCCGGAGCCGGACGGTCCGACCAGGACCACGAATTCACCGTCCTCGATGTCGAGGTTCAGCGAGTCGACCGCGAACGTGTCGGAGTTCTCGTAGATGCACGAGGCGTTGGCGTAGGTGATGTCAGCCATGATGGAAGTCCTTGCTGGTAAAGAGGTTCGGGTCTACTTGATGGCGCCGAACGACAGGCCGCGTACGAGCTTGTTCTGGGCGAGCCAACCGGCGAGGACGACCGGAAGTGCCGCCATCGTCGCCGCGGCGGACAGCCGCGCCCAGTACAGGCCCTCACCGGTGATGAAGCCGACGAGGAAGACCGGAATCGTCTGTGCCTGAACGGCAGTGAGGTTGACCGCGAAGAAGAATTCGTTCCACGAGAAGATCACGCAGATCAGGGCGGTCGCGGCGATGCCGGGGGAGACCAGGGGCAGGATCAGCTCCCGCACCGCGGTCCACAGGCTCGCGCCGTCCATGCTCGCCGCTTCCAGGAGTTCGCCCGGAACCTCGAGGAAGAACGAGCGCATCATCCACACCGCGATGGGCAGGTTCATCGCCGTGTAGAGGACGATCAGGGCCCAGATGTTGTCGAGCAGACCGACCTCGGCGACGATCACGTACAGCGGGATGATCGCGGCGACGATCGGCAGCATCTTGGTGCTGATGAAGAAGAACAGCACGTCCTTGGTCTTGCGCACCGGGCGCAGCGACAGCGCGAACGCCGCCGGAATGCCCAGCAGCAGAACCAGGATCGTGGAGACGATCGTGGCGAACGCCGAGTTGAGCAGGCTCGTTCCGACTCCGGTCTCGAACACTCCGCGGAACTGGTCCAGGGTGGGGGAGAAGAAGAACTTCGGCGGGGCGGAGTAGGCGTCGGCCTCCTGCTTGAAGGCGGTGAGCACCATCCAGAAGACGGGGAAGAAGAAGCCGATGGCCGCGATCCAGGCAACGACTCCCCACGGATTCATCCGGCGGTTCTTGCGCTTGCGCGCGGTCCGGGCGACGCGGCCGGTCGGTGCCGCGGTGTCCGATGCCTGCGGCGTCGTGACGGTGGTGCTCATGCCGCCTCCTCCCTGCCGGTGAACGATGTGAAGATCAGGCGCAGGGCGAAGGTCGCGACGACGATGGTGCCGACGACGACCACCACGCCCATGGCGGCGGCCTGACCGATGTCGAAGCCCAGGAATGCGCGCTGGTAGATGTAGAACGGCAGGTTGGCGCTGGCTGTGCCGGGACCGCCCTGGGTCATCATGTAGATCGCGTCGAACGTGTTGACCAGGTAGATCGCGCCGAGTACGGTGCCGAGTTCGATGAACCGGCGCAGGTGCGGCAGCGTCAGTTCACGGAACAGGGCGAAGGCCCCGGCCCCGTCGACCCGGCCCGCCTCGAGGATGTCGCGGGGCATCGACTGCAGGCCGGCGAGGATGAGCAGCATCATGAACGGCGTCCACTGCCAGATCAGCGCGATCATGACCGCGGGCAACGGGAAGCGGCTGATCCAGTCGACCTCGCCGACACCGAACGGCGAGAGCACGAAGTTGACGATGCCGAAGACGGGATCGAACATCGCCGTCTTCCACACCAGGGCGGCGGCCACCGGGGTGACGAGGAACGGTGTGATCAGCAGCGTCCGGGCGATGCCGCGCCCGAGGAAGGCCCGGTCCAGCAGCAGGGCGAGCATCAGGCCGAGGATTACCGAGACCAGCACCGTGCCGACGATGAGGACGACGGTGTTGATCGCCACCTGCCAGAACTGGCTGTCCTGGAAGACGTCGACGTAGTTCTGGAGGCCGACGAACCGGCGGGAGCCGGGGCGGACGAGGTTCCACGACTGCGTCGAGTAGTACAGGGTGAACAGGAACGGAACCTGGGTGACCACGATCGTGAAGATCAGGGCCGGGAGCAGAGGACCGCGCCGGCGCCAGCCCTCGGCCCGCGAGACCCTCTCCTCCTTGGAGTCCCGGAGCGAACGGATGCGCTCGGTCGTGTCCGGTGTCGGACGCTGCGCTGCAGGTGCGGTCATGACGACGCCTCCCGATAGGTCTCGCCGACGGCCTCGGCGTACTTCTGTGCTTGCTCGAGTGCCTCGTCGACCGTCTGACGTCCGGCGATGGCCGCGCTGATCTGCTGGCTGACCCGGGTGCCGAGATCCTGGAACTCGGGGATGGCCACGAACTGGATGCCCGTGTAGGGAACGGGGTCGACCGTGGGGTTCTTCTGATCGGCGGTCTCGATGGATTCGAGGGTGATCGGACCGTAGGCCGCTGCGGCCTCGGCGTATTCGGGAATCTCGTAGGTCGACAACCGGCTGCCCGGCGGAACCCGTTCCCAGCCGAGTTGCTCGCCGACGGTGCGCAGGTAGTCCCGGTCGGTCATCCACGAGATGAACTTCCACGCGTCGTCGGTGTGTTCACTGCTCGCGGGGATGCCGAGCGACCACGTGTACAACCAGCCGGAGGGGTCCTTCTCCCGCACCGGAGCCGCCGCGTACCCGATCTTCCCCACGACGTTGCTCGACGCGGGATCCTCGAGCGTCGACACCGCGGACGTCGAGTCGTACCACATGGCGACCCGGCCCTGGGCGAGTTGCGTTGCGCACTCGCTGAATCCGCTCGTGGCAGCGCCGGGCTGGCCGTACTCGCGGACGAGATCGACGTAGAACTGCACGGCCTCGCGGAACTCGGGACTGTTCAGCTGCGCGTTCCAGTTCTCGTCGAACCACCGGCCGCCGAACGTGTTGACGACGGTGTCGAGCGGCGCGAGCAGTTCGCCCCAGCCGGGCTTGCCGCGTAGACAGATCCCGTTCACGTCCGGGCTGTCGAGTCGCGCGGCGGCGTCGGCGACCTCGGTCCAGGTCGGGGGATCGGACAGCGTGATTCCGGCTTCCTCGAACAGATCCTTGCGGTACATGAGGAACGACGATTCGCCGTAGAACGGCACCGAATACAGATCGCCTTCGTACGACAGTGCTTCCCGCAGCGAGGGGATGATGTCGTCCGCGTCGTAGCCCTCGGTCTGCTCGATGTACGGCGACAGGTTCGTCAGCCACCCATACTCCGCCCACTGGGGCGTCTCGTAGTTGCTGATCATCACGACGTCGAACTCGCCCCCGCCCATCGCCGTGGAGGCGGTGATCTTGGCGCGGGCCTGGTTCTCGGAGAGGGTGACGAATTTCAGGTCGATCTCGGGATTCTCGGCTTCGAACTGCGACGCGAGTTGCTGTGCGTCCTGCATCTGGGAGTTCGACACCATCGCGATGGTGACGGTCCGGCCGGATGTGCCGAGGGATCCGGCGCCGGCGCACCCGCTGAGCGCGAGGCACAGGGTTGCGGCGCCCGCGACGGCCGCGCGGGTGGATCTTCTTGCTGTAGGCACGATGGACTACCTCGTTTCGGTGCTGTTCGTCCGTCGGCGACGGGTGCTGTTCGTCCGTCGGCGACGGGTGCTGTTCGTCCGTCGGCGACGGGTGCTGTTCATCCGTCGGCGAAGGGTGCTGCCTCGTCGTGCACGGAGGCGGTCTCGGGTGCCCGATCCGTACCGAGCAGGTACTGGGCGCAGGCGATGTCGCACACGAGCATCGTGGCGAGCCCACCGCGGAGCGCGCCGAGGACGGCGCGGTGCTTCGATTGCCCTCCGGTGACGAGAATCGTTGTGGTGCAGTCTCTTACATCTTCGAGCGGAACGGACATCGTACGTGCCTCGAGGTCGCCGCGGACGGGGGTGCCGTCGGTGTGGAAGAACCGGCCGCCGATCTCCCCGACGGCGCCGAGGCTGTCGAGTTCGTCGAGCACGGTGGTGTCGAGGAAACTGCCCTCGAACAGGGTGGTGGCCGTGGAGACGGCGCCGACCCCGTAGATCATCATGTCGGCGCTGCGGCCGATTTCCAGGGTGCGGGAGATGAGCGAGTCGGCGCGCATCGACGCCACGGTCGCCGCGTCGGCGTAGAGGGGAGTGGGAAGCCGAAGCGGTTGTGCCCGGAGCTGTTCCGCGCACCGGCCGAGGACGAACTCGGTGCCCGTCTGGTAGGTGCTCGCGGAGGCCGAGCCGTCGAGCTGGACGATCCGCGCGCATGCGGCGACACCGGAGGGCAGGGCCTGCGCGACGGCGACGGTTTCCGGTCCCCACGTGAACCCGAGGGTATCGGTCGGGCGGATGCGGCGGGTGAGCAGAGCTGCGGCGGCACGCCCGAGTGCGGCGAAGCTCGCGGAGTCCTCGACCGGGCCGGTGTCGTCGACGCGGGCGCCGACCACCACGGCCTCGGTGAGGCCGTACCGCTCCTCGAGGGCGCGTTCGAGGTCGGCGTGCAGGTCGTCGCGCAGGGACGGCGGCACGGCGACCTCGATGCGGACGATTCCCTGGGCTCGGGCCCGGGCCACCAGGCGGCCCGCGGTGGGCCGGGAGACCCCGAGGCGTTGCGCGACCTCGGCCTGGGTGAGTCCGTCGAGGTAGTAGAGCGTCGCGGCGCGCACGGCGAGGCGCAGGTCCTCGGGTGTCGCCGAGGTGTCCTTCTCTGCGGTGGTGGTCGTGCCGGGCGTGGTCACACGCTCTCCTTGACTTGTGAGCATTTGCTCATAGGTGCGTTCATTTGCTCACTACGCTAGCATCGCAGTGTGACCTACACAACAGTCGTCGCTTCGATCCCCCGAACCATGCGCGCCGCGGTTCTCGTGGAATCGGGCCGAATCGAGATGCAGGAGCGACCCGTACCCGCTCCCGACCCCGGGGACGTCCTCGTCCGGGTCACCACGGTCGGGGTGTGCGGATCGGACACGCACTACTACCGGGAAGGGCGAATCGGCGAGTTCGTCGTCACCGGCCCCCTCGTCCTGGGGCACGAAGCCGCCGGGGTCGTCGTCGCCGTGGGCAAGGGTGTGCCCGCGCACCGGATCGGAGAGCGGGTGTCGATCGAACCGCAACGCCCCGATCCGCTCACCGAGGAGACCCGGCGCGGCGACTACAACCTGTGCCCGCACATGCGGTTCTTCGCCACCCCGCCCGTCGACGGGGCGCTGTGCGAGTACGTCACCATCGGCGCCGCCTTCGCGCACCCCGTGCCGGCGGCCGTCTCGGACGACGCCGCGGCCCTGTGCGAACCGCTGTCCGTCGGCATCGCCGCCGTGCGCAAGGCCCGGATCACGGCCGGATCGCGCGTCCTGGTCACCGGGGCCGGACCGGTCGGCATCGTCGTCGCCCAGGTCGCCCGGGCATTCGGTGCGCTCGAGATCGTGGTGACCGACCTCGACGAACGACGCCGCACGAGCGCACTGTCGTACGGTGCCACCCGCGCACTCGACCCGCGCGTGGACGACCCGGCGAGCCTGCAGGTGGACAGCTACATCGACGCCTCCGGCGCTCCGAGCGCGGTGGACTCCGGGATCCGGGCGGTCCGTCCCGGAGGCACCGTCGTACTCGTCGGCGCCGGCGCGGAGACGATGACGCTTCCGGTGCAGATCATTCAGAACCGCGAACTCGTCCTCACCGGCGTGTTCCGCTATGCGAACACGTGGCCGACGGCGCTCGCCCTCGTCGAGTCGGGACGGGTGGATCTCGACACCATGGTCACCGCGCGGTTCTCGCTCGACAAGACCGCCGAGGCGCTCGAATCCGACCGGACGCCCGGGAACATCAAGGCCGTCGTCGACGTGACCGATCGGCCCGGAGAGGAATGACCACCATGCGCGTGAGCCGGCAGACACTGCCCCACCTGCAGGTACCCGTACCGAGTTATCGCCGCGAGGACGTCACCGTCGGCATCGTGCACTTCGGTGTCGGCGGCTTCCACCGCGCCCACCAGGCCATGTACGTCGACCGGCTCCTCGAGCAGGGGCTCGCGCAGGACTGGGGCATCTGCGGCGTCGGGGTGATGCCGCGCGACCGCCGGATGCAGGAGGCCCTCGACGAGCAGGACGGTCTCTACACTCTCGTCCTCACGCACCCGGACGGCAGATGGGAGCCGCGGGTGATCGGATCGATCGTCGACTACCGTTACGCCCCCGACGATCCCGAGGCCGTCGTCGAACTCCTCGCGGCGCCGACCACGCGGATCGTCTCGCTGACCATCACCGAGGGCGGCTACAACATTCGGCACCACACCGGGGAATTCGACGCCGACGATCCCGCGGTCCGGCGCGACCTCGACTCCGGCGAGCCGCCGGCCACCGTGTTCGGGCTCGTCACCGAGGCTCTCGCCCGTCGGCGTGCCCGTGGACTGCGGGCGCCGACGGTGATGTCCTGCGACAACATCGAAGGCAACGGCGACGTCGCCCGGCGGGTGTTCACCGCCTACGCCCGGCTCGTCGATCCCGAACTGGCACAGTGGATCTCCGACAACGTCCGGTTTCCGAACTCGATGGTCGACCGGATCACCCCCGTCACGACCGACGAGGTCGTGACGGCGCTGTCCGAACGCTTCGACGTGCAGGACCGCTGGCCGGTCGCCGCCGAACCGTTCGCCGCGTGGGTCCTCGAGGAGGATTTCGCGGACGGCCGGCCCCCCTTCGAGAAGGCAGGGGTGCAGGTCGTCGACGACGTCGCGCCCTACGAACTGATGAAACTGCGCCTGCTCAACGCCGGTCACCAGGGGCTCGGCTATTTCGGGTATCTGATGGGATACCGGCTCGTCCACGACGCCGCGCAGGACCCGCTCATCGCCGGATTCCTCCGCGACTACATGGACCGCGAGGCCACACCCACACTGAAACCGGTGCCGGGTATCGATCTCGACGACTACAAGCGCACGCTCATCGAACGATTCGCCAACCCCGAGATCCGCGACACCGTCGCCCGGCTGTGTGCCGAATCGTCCGACCGGATCCCCAAATGGCTGGTGCCGGTGATTCGGGAGAACCTGGCCGCGGGAGGTCCCGTGCGACTGTCCGCCGCCATCGTCGCGTCGTGGGCCCGCTACGCCGAGGGCGTCGACGAACACGGGCAACCCATCGAGGTGGTCGACCGGCTCGCCGACACGCTCGTTCCCCTCGCGCGCCGGCAACGGTCGCACCCCACCGCGTTCGTCGAGAACACCGAGGTGTTCGGCGATCTCGCCGGCAACCGCCGGTTCGTCGACGCCTACACCGGGGCGCTCGACACCCTGCACCGCGACGGTGCACGGGCCACGCTGGAAGTGCTTGCGGGAGAACACCGATGAACGGGCACGCGCTGGTGGTCGGAGAAGCGCTCGTCGACATCGTGCAGCGGGACGGGAAGGAACCCGTCGAACACGTGGGTGGAAGCCCGCTCAACGTCGCGGTGGGACTCGGACGTCTCGGCCGGGCGGTGCGGTTCACGACGCGGGTCGCGGACGATCCGCGGGGCACCCGCATCATCGACCACCTTGCCGGATCCGGCGTGAGCCTGACCCCGGGCAGTGCCGCCGCCGAACGCACCGCCACCGCACAGGCCACGATCGACGACCGAGGCGCCGCCCACTACGAATTCGACATCGCCTGGGATCCCGTCGAACCCCCGCCCACGGTCGACGCCGTCCTCGTGCACACCGGGTCCATCGCCGTCGTGCTGGAACCGGGCTGCGACCTCGTCGCGGAACTGGTTGCGCAGCAGTCGAGCGCATCCACGGTGAGTTTCGACCCGAACATCCGGCCGGCGCTGATCTCCGATGTCGCCCGGGGCCGGGCCCGCATCGAACGCCTCGTCGCGCTCGCCGACGTCGTCAAGGCCAGCGACGAGGACCTCGCGTGGTTCGCGCCCGACCGCGACCCACTCGACACCGCACGCGACTGGCTCTCGCGCGGACCGGCGATCGTCGTCGTCACCCGCGGCGCGGAAGGCGCCGTGGCGGTGTGCGCGGCTGGTGTCGTCGAGGTCCCGGCGGTACAGGTCGAGGTGGCCGATACCGTCGGTGCCGGCGATGCGTTCACCGCCGGACTGCTCGACGGACTGTGGACCCGCGGCCTGCTCGGTGCCGACCGGCGGGACGCGTTGCGTGCCATCACGGTCGACGACCTGCGCGACGTGCTCGGGACGGCGGCGTGGACGTCGGCGCTGACTGTCGCGCGTGCCGGAGCCGACCTGCCCACCCGTGCCGAGCGGGACGCCGCGCAGGAGGGCGTCGCGTGACCCCCGTCGAGGGGGTCGGCCCGTCCGTGCTCGTCGCCGGAGTCGACTCCTCCACGCAGTCCTGCAAGGTCGTCGTGTGCGACGCCGAGACCGGTGCCGTCGTGCGCGAGGGCCGCGCGGCGCATCCGTCCGGCACCGAAGTGGATCCGGTGGCGTGGCGGTCGGCCTACGAGCTGGCGTGTGCCGAGGCCGGGGGGCTCGACGACGTCGCGGCCGTCGCGGTCGGTGCGCAGCAGCACGGCATGGTGTGCCTCGACGTCGAGGGTGCCGTCGTGCGCGATGCGCTGCTGTGGAACGACACCCGATCATCTTCTGCTGCACAGGATCTCGTCGATGAACTGGGTGGCGTCGCGACGTGGGCCGACGCCGTCGGCGTGGTTCCGCTCGCCGCGATCACCGTTGCGAAGGCGCGGTGGCTCGCCGACCACGAACCCGGCAACGCACGGCGCACCGCTGCCCTGTGCCTGCCGCACGACTGGCTCACCTGGACACTGCGCACCGACCGGACCCTCGACGCTCTGGTCACCGACCGTAGCGACGCCAGCGGCACCGGATATTTCGACGCGGCAACCGACACCTACCGCCGCGATCTGCTCGAACTGGCGCTGCGCCGCCGTCCTCCGGTTCTCCCGCGGGTCGCCGGGCCGGCCGAGCAAGTGGGGCGGACCCCGTCGGGCGCGGTACTCGGCCCGGGCGCCGGTGACAACGCCGCCGCGGCCCTGGCGCTCGATGTCCGTGAGGGCGACGTCGTCGTCTCGATCGGCACCTCGGGGGTGGTGTCCGCCGTCTCGCCGACACCCGCGCGGGACGCCGACGGTTACGTCGCGGGCTTCGCCGATGCGACCGGGCGGCACCTGCCGTTGGTGTGCACGCTCAACGGTGCCCGAGTTCTCGACGCCACGGCGACGATGCTCGGCGTCGACCACGCCGAACTCTCCCGCCTGGCACTGTCGGCCCCACCGGGCAGCGGCGGCCTGGTGCTGGTCCCGTACCTCGAGGGGGAGCGGACCCCGAACCGGCCCGACGCCACCGGCGCCCTGCACGGACTGAACCTGGCCACCGCGACCCCGGCGCATCTCGCGCGTGCCGCCGTCGAAGGTCTGCTCTGCTCGCTCGCCGAGGGCATCGACCACATCGTCGCGCAGGGCACGCACGTGCGCCGGGTGCTGCTGATCGGGGGTGGAGCCCGCTCGCGGGCACTGTGTGAACTCGCCCCCGCCGTCCTCGGTATGCCCGTCGACGTCCCCGAACCGGGTGAGTACGTCGCGCGCGGCGCGGCGCGGCAGGCCGCCTGGACGCTGCGCGGCGGTGACGAGCCTCCGGTCGGGGAGCCGGGTGCGGTCCGGCGTTTCGAAGCCGACCCGACTCCGCACGTGCGGGAGCGCTACGCGCAGGTGCGAGACCTGACCGACGGTGCGCCGGTTCAGAAGTTGCCCTCGGCGACCTGAAAACACACCAGGCCCATCCGCCGCCACATGCGCACCACCTGATCGCGATCGTCGAGGACCGCGACGATGCGGTAGCGGTGCCGGATGTGGGCGTCGAACAACTCGGCCTTGACGATCGAATCCTTGCGATTGTCACCGGCCGCGCGCATGTACAGCTCGTCGTACGGGATCTCGTGCCGGGCGAGCCACTCCTCGGTCTCGGGACGGCAGACGCCGTCGCGGCCCGAGAGCAGCACGACGGCGAACCCGTCGGGCGCGGCGGCGAACGCTCTGACCGCGGCCTCGACGGCGGGGGAGACGGTGTCCTCACCCACCCGGTGCCAGTGATAGGGACTGCGGTCGCTCATGTGCGCGAGAGTGCCGTCGATGTCGACGAGCCAGGCCGGGGGCAGCGTCGGATCCTCGACGTACCGCGCCGGTGGCGGAGCCGCCCCGCTCGGAGGACGATGCCGTTTCCTCGCCGGGTGCTCTCGGTGTCGGGTCTTCCTGGTCACGACCGTGGATACCACCTGTTGCCTTCGGTGGAACGGAGGCGCACTGTGGGATAACGGCGGGACGTCCCAGGTGGTGTCCGGGTAGGGGGTTCGGTGGGTGCGGTAGGGGGTTCGGTGGGCGCGACATCCGAAACATCCGATCGCAGCAGGTCGGCCGCGGCTCGCCGCGTGGGTTACGTCGTGGCGGTGCTGATCGATGCCGCGATGCTGTACGCGATCAACGTCCGGCCCGGCTGGGAGGTGGTGCCCTTCCTCACCGAGGACACACCGGCGGTGCTGGGATGGGTCAACGCCTCGATCGTTGTCGGTCTCGTGGCGAATCTGGTGTATCTGGTGCGGGATCCGCGGTGGCTTAAGGCGCTCGGTGACATCGCCACCACGGCGGTCGGTCTCGTCGCGCTGCTGCGGATCTGGCAGGTGTTCCCGTTCGACTTCGGGGCCGACGCGTTCGACTGGCCGCTCGTCGTGCGAATCCTGCTGGGGCTGGTCATCGTCGGCAGCGGCATCGCAATTCTCGTAACACTGTTCACGGCGGCGCGGAGGTCCTGACCTCACGGCTCAGTCGGGTGCCTCGTCCCCGGGTTCGACGGGTTCGACATCTTCCCGGTCGGACCTGCTCCCCGGAACATCGCGTTCGTCGCGCTCACGCTCTATCTTGCGTTCCAGGTCGTCCACGATGCCGCTGAGCTCGTGGCCCGGACCCTTGTCGTCGGCTCGTGTCCCCGGACCGCTGTCGTCCGCTTGTGTCACAGTGCTGCCCTCCTCGGCTCGGCGTGAGCCAGATACCCGCGGACCGCCCGGGGCAAACTCAGCCGGTGAGCAGGACCGCGGCCTGCGCCGGAAGCTGTGCGGCCCCGCGTCGGCGGAACAGTTCGGCGGGCCGGCCGTGCCCGGGATTCGACAGCCGTCCGGTGCTGTCGAGGGCCGCGACGACGTGGCGGCGGAACGAGTCCTTCTGCAGCGGCCGGTCGAAGATCGCCTCGTACAGCAGGCGCAGATCGAGCACGGTGAACTCCTCGCCGAGCAGCCGATCGGGGTCGACCTGTGCCGCGTAGCGTGCGCGCAGGTCGTCGACGGCCAGCCGCACCATATCGGCGTGGTCGAACGCGAGATCACCGTCGACCGTGCCGCCGTGGACGACGTGTAGTGTCGCGTCGTCGGGCAGGTCGGTGACGGGGACCGCGGCGGTGTGCGCCATCGAGATCACCCAGCCGCGTTCGTCGCGGTCGGGATCGTCGAACATCCGCAGCTGGTGGAACTTCAGGCCGGTGATGTGTGCCTTGTCCCGGAGTGCGCGCTCGGCGGCGTCGACGAGACGCTCGCCGCGGTGCAGGAATGTGCCGGGGAGAGCGCGACCGCCGAGATGATGATCCACGACCAGGACCCGTAGCTCGCCGTCCAGACAGGTCAGCACCGCGACATCGACGGCGACGGAGGGGCGGTCGTAGTCGGCGAGGGTCTTGCCCGCCCGATCCTTCGGTGCACTCACGTTTGCATATTAGCGCAATGCTGATCTAACCTTAGCGCAATCTTGATCTAATGAGGAGGCTGCAATGAATGTGACTGCACAGCAGAGGGATCGGGCCGTCGGGGTACTGCTCGGAACCGCCGCGGGCGACGCCCTCGGGGCCGGTTACGAATTCACCTACCCCTCGGCCGTCACGAGGATCGACATGATCGGCGGCGGCACGTTCGCGTGGGAGCCGGGGGAGTGGACCGACGACACCGCCATGGCCCTGGCGATCGCGTCCGTCGCGGCGACCGGCGTCGACATCGGGCGCGGCCGCGGCCTCGATGCGGTCGCCGCGGAGTTCGTCCGCTGGTACGACTCGAATCCGAAGGACATCGGCAACCAGACGCGCAACGTCCTGGGTCGTCGCGCGGGCGACGCCGCCACCATGCAGGCGCATGCCCGGGCGTTGACCGGCCGCAAAGCGGGGAACGGATCGCTCATGCGTACCGCTCCCGTCGCACTCGCCTATCTGGACGACGGGGCCGGATGCCTCGAAGCTGCCGCGCAGATCAGCGCGCTCACGCACGACGATCCGACCGCGGAACAGGCGTGCCGCCTGTGGTCCCACGCCATCCGGCACGCGGTGCTGTACGGAACCTTCGACGGTGTGCGCGGCTTCCTGAAGATCGCGTCACCCGAGGTCGCCGACTTCTGGCGCCCGCTGCTCGACGAGGCGGAACGCGGCACGCCCGCCGACTTCGCCAACAACGGCTGGGTCGTACACGCCCTGCAGACCGCGTGGTGGGCGATCACCACCACCTCCGGTGCCGGCGAGGAGCACCTGCGCGGCGCGCTCGAGGCCGCGGTGCGGGCGGGCGGCGACACCGACACCACCGCCGCGATCGCGGGTGGGCTGCTCGGAGCGCGATGGGGCGCCGCGGCGATCCCGGCACGGTGGCGTCGCATGCTGCACGGCTGGCCGGGCCACACCGCCGACGACCTGATCCGGCTCGCGCTGGACACTGTGAACGGCGGCCCGCGGGGAACCGATCCGCGGCGCCGGATCAGGGTGGTGCAGGGAGACATCACAACCCTGCGCGTCGACGCCCTCGTGAATCCGACCGACCCGAATTTCAGCGGTGACGGCGGCGTGGATCGGGCCGTGCACCGGGCCGGTGGACCGGCGATCCGCGCAGCCTGCGACACGTTGCGCGCAACCACCCTGCCGCACGGGCTGAGCGTGGGTGCCGCCGTGGCGACGACTGCCGGCAACCTCCCGGCGACGTGGATCGTCCACACGGTGGGTCCGCGCTATTCGCACTCCGAGGATCGCACTGCGCAGCTGCGCGCGGCGTATACGCGAAGCCTGGCGGCCGCCGAAGCGGTGGGCGCCCGGACGGTCGCCTTTCCGCTGATCGCCGGCGGTGCCGCGGGCTGGCCGATCGACGACGCGGTGCGCCACGCCGTCGCCGCTCTCACCGAGGTGCACACCGCGCTCGAGCAGGTGACGCTGGTCGCGGCCGACGCTCGCGCGGCCGCGCTGCTGCGCCGGGAAGTCGGGTAGAAAAAGGCGAAGGTTACGCCGGGCCTGCCGCAATCGGCCACAAAATGTGATCGCAATCATAATTAATCGAATCGTGTCCGAGTTTTCGCAAATGTCTCCGAATTGCGCACAATGCGGGATCGAGGTAACAATTGATGCGGCGCACGACGGCGTCACTGAAATACAAGATCACAATTAGGAGTTACCCGTGCTCGATCTCGCCACGCTGGCCGACATCTTCAGCAACGCCGCCGACCTGTTCGGTGCCCTCGACTTCTTCTCGGGCCTGAGCAGCCAGTAGTCTTAGCGCATCAGAGACCTGCAGGTATGTACCTGCAGGTCTCTTTTGTTTTCCGGCAAGAGATTGCTTCCGAGCATTTTGTCGGATTCCGCACGGACGTCGTGGTTCGTTCAGGGACAAATGCCATTCGTGTAATTCCGATCGTGATTCGACCGTAATTGATCTTCTGCATTCGGAAACCGAACTTCCCGGCAGGACGAAACTGATCTTCCAGGATAGTGGAAAGTGATCTTCCGACCTCTCCGAACGATTCGTGGGAAAGCGTCGAAACGGTCCCGAAAACGCAAGAGCCGGATGCTCGTTCGAGCACCCGGCTTCGTTGTTGCGGCGTACGGCAGGTCAGCGCAGCGCCGGCGGATTGTCGAGGTCCGACGCCGAGTAGGTGTCACACGCAGCGACCTGGCCGGTGCGGTAACCGGCGAGGAACCACTTCTGACGCTGCTCCGACGAACCGTGCGTCCAGCCCTCCGGATTCACCCGACCCGTCGCGGCCGCCTGGATGCGGTCGTCGCCGACCGCCGAGGCCGCGGAGAGCGCGTCACGGACGTCGTCGTTGGTGAGCGGGACGAGGAAGGGCTGACCGGTGTTCGGGTCCGCCATCTTGTCCGCGTGGTACGCCCACACGCCTGCGTAGCAGTCGGCCTGCAGTTCCGTGCGCACCGCACCGGACTCGGGGCCGCGCGGGTCGGCCTGCGCGCGGCCGATATCGCCGAGCTGCGTCTGCAGATGGTGTCCGAACTCGTGGGCGACGACGTACTCCTGCGCCAGCGGGCCCCCGCTCGATCCGAAGCGGGTCACGAGCTCCTGGAAGAAGCTGGTGTCGAAGTACGCGGTCTGGTCGGCCGGGCAGTAGAACGGGCCGACGTCGCTGGTGGCGTTGCCGCACCCGGTGGATGTCGCGCCGGAGAAGATCTCGACCTCGGGACGCACGTAGCGCACGCCCGTCTGCGCCTGCAGCTGCGATTCCCACACCAGATCGAGGCTGCCCACGGTCGCGGCGACCCGGCAGTCCACATCCTCGTTGGCGTCGGCACCGGTCTCGCAGCCCTCCAGGGTCCCGGCCCCGGCCTGGGTGTTCGGATCGACCGTGCCCGATCCGAGCAGCGAGCCGGGATCTCCACCGAACAGCAGCGCCAGGATCAGCACGAGGATGCCGCCCACGCCGCCGCCGACGGCGATCTTGCCGCCGCGTCCGCCGCCGCCCTGGCGGACCCGGCCCGCCTCGATCCGTGCCCCGTCGTTGAACGTCATCGCATCGCCTTCTTGTTGCAGGTGCTACAGCCGCACAAGCTTGGCACGTCGAATCGGGTACGGGTGTCCTCGTCGCCCTCGTGTCTTTCGTAGGATTACAGCCGACGAAGAACCTCGTTGATCATTTCGAAAGGAATTCCGTGCTGCGCACCCATCTCGCCGGCTCGTTGCGAGCCGAGCACGCCGAGCAGTCCGTCACCCTCACCGGTTGGGTTGCCCGGCGGCGCGACCACGGCGGGGTGATCTTCATCGACCTGCGTGACGCATCCGGTGTCTCCCAGGTCGTCTTCCGCGACGCCGCGGTTCTCGAACAGGCCCACCGCCTGCGCGCCGAGTTCTGCGTCAAGGTCACCGGTGTGGTCGAGGTGCGGCCCGACGGCAACCAGAACTTCGACATTCCGACCGGTGCCATCGAGGTCAACGCGACCAAGCTCGAGGTGCTCAACGAGGCTGCGCCGCTGCCGTTCCAGCTCGACGACCAGGCCGGTGAGGAAGCGCGCCTGAAGTACCGCTACCTCGATCTGCGTCGCGAAGGACCGGGCAAGGCCATCCGCCTGCGCAGCAAGGTCAACGCCGCGGCCCGCGCGGTCCTGGCGCACCACTCGTTCGTCGAGGTCGAGACGCCCACGCTGACGCGCTCCACGCCCGAGGGCGCCCGCGACTTCGTCGTGCCCGCGCGCCTGCAGCCCGGCAACTTCTACGCACTCCCGCAGAGCCCGCAGCTGTTCAAGCAGCTGCTCATGGTCGGCGGCATCGAGCGGTACTACCAGATCGCCCGCTGCTACCGCGACGAGGACTTCCGCGCCGATCGCCAGCCCGAGTTCACCCAGCTCGACGTCGAGATGGCCTTCGTGACCCAGGAGGACGTGATCCTGCTGGCCGAGGAGATCCTGCACGCCCTGTGGCGGCTCGTGGACTTCGAACTCCGGACTCCGATCCCCCGCATGACCTACGCCGAGGCGATGCGCCGGTTCGGTTCCGACAAGCCGGATCTGCGGTTCGACATCGAACTGGTCGAGTGCAAGGACTTCTTCAAGGACACCACCTTCCGGGTGTTCCAGGCCGAGTACGTCGGCGCCGTCGTCATGCCGGGCGGCGCGAGCCAGCCCCGCCGCCAGCTCGACGCCTGGCAGGAATGGGCCAAGCAGCGCGGCGCGAAGGGTCTGGCCTACGTCCTGGTCGGCGAAGACGGCGAACTCTCCGGTCCGGTCGCGAAGAACCTCACCGACGCCGAGCGCGCCGGTCTCTGCGACCACGTCGGCGCGAAGCCCGGCGACTGTATCTTCTTCGCCGCCGGCGCCACCAAGCCGATGCGCGCGCTGCTGGGCGCCGCGCGCGGCGAGATCGCCCGCAAGCTCGACCTGATCGACCCCAAGGCATGGGCGTTCGTGTGGATCGTCGACGCGCCGCTGTTCGAGCCCGCCGCCGATGCCACCGCGTCCGGCGACGTCGCGCTCGGCTCGTCCGCGTGGACGGCGGTGCACCACGCGTTCACCTCGCCGAAGCCCGAGTTCCTCGACACCTTCGACACCGATCCCGGCTCAGCCCTGGCCTACGCCTACGACATCGTCTGCAACGGCAACGAGATCGGTGGCGGCTCGATCCGTATCCACCGCCCCGACGTGCAGGAACGCGTCTTCAAGGTCATGGGCATCTCGGAGGAGGAGGCGCAGAAGCAGTTCGGCTTCCTGCTCGACGCCTTCAAGTACGGCGCCCCGCCGCACGGTGGCATCGCGTTCGGGTGGGACCGCATCACGGCCCTGCTCGCCGGAGTGGACTCGATCCGCGAGGTCATCGCGTTCCCGAAGTCCGGCGGCGGCGTCGACCCGCTGACCGACGCGCCCGCCCCGATCAGCGAGGCCCAGCGCAAGGAGTCCGGCATGGACTTCAAGCCCGAGCCGAAGAAGGACGCGGCGAAGAAGGACGATTCCGCGATCTCGGCCCAGTAGAAGCGACCGGTCCGCGCCGGGACCTCGGGGCCGTACCGCTGGAACCTTCCGGTCCGTGCCCCCTGGGACCTGCCGGTCCGTGCCCCCTGGGACCTGCCGGTCCGTGGCGTGTCGACGTCCTGCGCCGACACGCCACGGACCCGGGCAATCCGGACCTCGACCGGCCGGATCCGTCGTTCCGTCCGCCGGAGCGTCGACCGTGACGGACCTGCGGAATCGTGCGTCCGTTCCGTGTCCTTCGAACCTTAGGTCCTAGTCGGATCGAGACTTCTGCAGGACCTGCCCGAGCCTCACACCAGGTAGATTGTGAGGCGATGACTGCAACATTGGCAGACCCCATTTCAGAGGTTGTTCAGGCGGCGGAGAAGCTGCTCACCCGGCGCACCGGTGCGCCGGTGACCCTCGCCGACCCCGTGGACCTGGGTGGCAGCGGCCTCTCCACCGTCCTCCGCGTGCGAGTCGCGGCCAATCCCTTCTCACTTCCCCGGACCCTGGTCCTCAAGCAACTGCCGCGCACCCGCGGTATCGGACACGTCGACTTCCGCGGCGCCGAAACCGACGAGGAGGTCGCGTTCCTGCGTGAGGCGGTGTCCTACCAGTTCGCGACCGCCCTCGCGAAGGACAACCGGCCCGGTGCCGAACTGCTCGCCTACGATTTCGAAACCCGCCTGCTCGTTCTCAGCGATCTCGGCGACGCGACCCCGCTCGCCTCGCTGCTGCGCAGCGGCGACGCCGACACCGTCGGCAACACCCTGATGGCCCTGGCGCAGGCCCTCGGCCGCATGCACGCCGCGACCGTTGGCCGCGAAGAGGACTTCGCCGCGCTGCTGCGCCGCGCCGACATCGGCAATTGTGCGGACGTGATGGCCCAGCAGGCGGTGCAGGCCATCCGCGCGGTGCCCGACCTGCTCGCCCACGACTTCGGGCTCACCGTCCCGCAGTCCGTGCTCGACCGTGCGGACCGGGCCGCCAACCTGTTCACCGGCGGACGGTTCCGCGCCTTCAGCCCGTCGGAGCTGTGCCCCGACAACATCGTCGTCGGCGACGAAGGTGTGCAGTTCCTCGACTACGAGTGGGGCGGCTTCCGGGACGCCACCCTCGACATCGCCTACGCGCTCACCTCGTTCCCCGCCTGCCTGTGCACCGCACCGCTGACCCCCGACCGGGTCCGGGCGATGGCGGACGCGTGGCGCGCCGAGGTCGTGGCGATGTGGCCGCAGCTGGCGTTCGACGAAGTGTTCGTCACGCGTCTGCTCGACGCGCAGCTCGCCTGCGTGTGGCTGAGCACCGAGCTGTACCTCCCCGAGGACCACGCCCGGATCGCGTCGGTGCGGACACACCAGCTGTCGGTGCACCGGCTCGATGCGCTCGAGGCGCGGTGGTCGCTGCTCGCCGGTTTCGCCGCCGCTACCGGACACGACGACGTCGCCGAGCACGCGAACGACGTGTTGGCGTGCATCCGGGGTCGTCGCGAGGACGTCTAGACAGGGCGCGTACGTCAGGCGCTCGTCAGCGCACGACATCGCCCAGTGGGGCCGCCGGCTCGACGCGAGCCGACCCGGCGGCCACCCGCATGCTCGCGCCGTACCGCGCAGGGGTCGCCGGATCTGCCCGATCCAGCACGTACATCCAGTCCATCTGCACGGCGTCGGGCGTGACGTCGAGGACCGCGAAACCGTGCGAGTCGAGTTCCACATAGCGCACGTGACGGTTGAGCTCGCGGATCGCCGACTCGATGCCGGGAGAGGACGTGCGCGGCGGGATGCCGAGAAGATCGTCGATGTTCTGCGAGGTCACCGACGTGACGACCAGTTCGGTCGCGGCGGTGCCCGCCGCCGGATAGGCGGCCGGATCGACCGGGACGTCGCACGCCCACGACGTGTGGATGTCACCGGTGAGGAACACGACGTTGCGGCGCCCGGCCGCGGTGATCGCGTCGAGCACCCGACGGCGGTCGGCGGCGTATCCGTCCCACTGGTCCAGGTTGACGGGAACTCCGGTCGAGGGGACGCCCAGGAGCTCGGTCAACGCAGCCGTCGTGTGCGCATCGAGTGGTGGCACCAGCAGCGGTGAGAACATCACCGGATTGCCGACGAGCTGCCAGCGCGTGGGGGAGCTGGTGATCCCGGCGGTCAGCCAGGCCATCTGCTCGGCACCGGTGATCGTGCGGGCCGGGTCGTCGACCGCCCGCACGCCCGAACCGAAGTGGGCCTGCGTGGATCGGTAGCTGCGCAGATCCAGCATCGACAGTTCCGCCAGGTCACCGAACCGCAGCCGCCGATACAACCGCGGGTCCGCGCCCGTGGTCCGCACCGGCATCCATTCCAGGTACGCGCGGCGGGACGCGGCGATGCGATCGGCCCAGGAGCCTTCGATCGCGGGCTCGTGGTTCTCGGCGCCGCCGGACCAGGCATTGTCCGCGGATTCGTGATCGTCCCACGTGACGATCCACGGCAGCCGCGCGTGCAGCGCCTGAACGTCCGGATCGGTCTTGTACTCGCCGTGCCGGATGCGGTAGTCGGTGAGCGTGACGGTCTCGTGCAGCGGCGCATGGCGTCGCACCGGCCCGCTGCGCGGCGCGAACTCGCCGGTCGCGTACTCGTACAGATAGTCGCCGAGGTGCACGATCGCGTCGAGATCCGTGTGGGCCGCGAGGTGCCGGTACGCGGAGAAGTAGCCGTCCTCCCAGTTCGCGCACGAGACGACACCGAACCGGAGCCGGTCGGGGCTGGTGTCGTCGGCGGGTGCCGTGCGGGTCCGCCCGATCGGGGAGACCGCGCCGGATCCGACCACGGTGAACCGATAGAAATAGGTGGTGTCCGGGTCGAGCCCGGTCGCGTCGACCTTCACGGTGTGGTCGTCCGCCGCGGTCGCGGTGACCGTGCCGGACGCGGTCACCTCGCGGAAACTCTCGTCGGACGCGACTTCCCAGCGCACCGCGGTGTCCGGGCCCAGCCCGGAGCCGGGCGTCGACTCGGGGGACGGGGTGACCCGGGTCCACAGGATCACCCGGTCGGGAAGCGGATCTCCGGAGGCGATGCCGTGCGCGAACGCGGCCGGGACTGCCGACGCGGGAACGGACGTCCCGAAAGCGGCGACGCCGACGGCGATCGCGCCGGAACGCAGCACAACCCGCCTGGGAACGCGCGGGCCTGGCGAAGTAGGGGGCACCGGCCGATCCGACCACACCCTCGGGTCGAGGTAAAGACCGACACACGGGTATCCCCGATGTTCACGCGCGGTGGCGGCCCGTGCCGCGTGTCCGCCGGGCCTTGTAGCGTCGTGGGCGTGAGTGATCTCTTCGGGGCGGACGATCCTGCCGCTTCTCCGGATGCCCTGTTCGAGGCGCCGACGGCGCCGGAACCGGAACCCGAGCCGTCGATCCGACGCGCGAACCTCGGGCCCAGCGGCCCGGGCGCACCGCTCGCGGCCCGGATGCGCCCGCGCAGTCTCGACGAGGTCGTCGGGCAACAGCACCTGCTCGCGCCGGGGGCGCCGCTGCGACGGCTGGTGGAGGGTTCGGGCGCGGCGTCCGTCGTGCTCTACGGGCCGCCCGGCACCGGCAAGACCACGCTCGCCTCGCTGATCTCCGGGGCCACCGGCCGCAGATTCGAGGCGTTGTCCGCGCTCTCCGCCGGCGTCAAGGACGTGCGCGGCGTGATCGAACTCGCGAGGCGTCGGCTTGCCCAGGGCGAGCAGACCGTGCTGTTCATCGACGAGGTCCACCGGTTCTCGAAGACCCAGCAGGACGCCCTGCTGGCCGCCGTCGAGAACCGCATCGTGCTGCTCGTCGCGGCCACCACCGAGAACCCGTCGTTCTCCGTGGTCGCGCCGCTGCTGTCGCGGTCGCTGGTGCTGCAGTTGCAGCCGCTCTCGCCCGAGGACATCCGCGCCCTGCTCGAACGTGCCCGCACCGATCCGCGCGGGCTCGCCGACACGGTCGCGATCACCGACGATGCGCTCGAGCACCTGGTGCGGCTCGCCGGCGGTGACGCTCGGCGGGCGCTGACGGCACTCGAGGCGTCGGCCGAGACGGCGGTGGATCGGGCTGCCGGCGGCGACGCGGTCATCGATCTGCCGACCGTCGAATCGAGCATCGACAAGGCCGCGGTCCGCTACGACCGCGACGGCGACCAGCACTACGACGTGGCCAGCGCCTTCATCAAGTCGCTACGCGGCTCGGACGTCGACGCGGCACTGCACTATCTGGCGCGGATGATCGTCGCGGGGGAGGACCCCCGGTTCATCGCGCGGCGGCTGATGATCCAGGCGAGTGAAGAGGTGGGTATGGCGGATCCGACCGCCCTGCAGACCGCGGTCGCTGCCGCGCAGGTCGTGCAGCAGGTCGGAATGCCCGAGGCGCAGCTCGCCCTGGCGCAGGCCACGATCCACATCGCGACGGCACCGAAGTCGGGGGCCGTGACCGCAGCGCTCGGCGCGGCGATCGCGGATGTGAAGGCGGGCCGGGCCGGGCCGGTGCCGCCGCACCTGCGCGACGGCCACTACAAGGGGGCGCAGGGGCTGGGCAACGCGATCGGCTACCGCTATCCGCACGATCATCCCGACGGGGTCCTGGCGCAGCAGTATCCGCCGGACGAACTCGTGGGCGTGGACTACTACAAGCCCACCGCGCACGGCGCGGAACGGGAACTGGGAGCGCGGGTGCCGAAGCTGCGGCGCATCGTGCGTGGCTAGAGGGCGGTCACGCCCGCGGGCCGGGCGGCGACGTCGAGCTGCGCTACGGTGTCGTTCCAGCCGGCCACGATCTCGGTGAGCCGCTGCAGTTCCTGCTCCGGGATGCGCCGGGTCGTCTCGATGTGGTCGAACAACGTGTCGAGCGAGGCGGCGAGTGCGTCCGCGAGGGTGCGGGCCCGCTCGGCAACCCCTCTGTCCGTGTCACACGTGTCCGTGCCGTGCGCGTTCTGTCCAGACACTGATGCTCCAATCTTCGGCACCGAGAGTCCGTTATGTCTCTCTTGCCCGAAAGGATAGAGAGCCGGCCTCACCGTGGAAAAGGCGGTCCCGGTGAGGGGACCGACGCTGCCTTCGGAAGTCGCGATAAGCTGAACGATGGCCGATTCGTCGGAGTCGGCAGCCCTACCGCGGGCACACACCACACCGCCAGACCCCGAAGGACCATGACGTGCAGACCCACGAGATCCGCAGGCGCTTTCTCGACCACTTCGTGAAGGCCGGCCACACCGAAGTGCCCAGCGCCTCGCTGATCCTCGCCGACCCGAATCTGCTGTTCGTCAACGCGGGCATGGTCCCCTTCGTCCCGTACTTCCTCGGTCAGCAGACCCCGCCGTTCCCGCGGGCCACGTCGGTGCAGAAGTGTGTGCGCACCCTCGACATCGAAGAGGTGGGCATTACCACCCGCCACAACACGTTCTTCCAGATGGCGGGCAACTTCTCTTTCGGCGACTACTTCAAGCGCGAGGCGATCAAGCACGCCTGGTCGCTGCTCACCGGGTCTGTCGAGGAGGGCGGCTACGGCATCGACCCGGAGAAGCTCTGGGCCACGGTCTACCTCGACGACGACGAGGCGTTCGGTATCTGGCGTGACGAGGTCGGTGTGCCCGAGGAACGCATCCAGCGGCGCGGCATGAAGGACAACTACTGGTCCATGGGCATCCCCGGCCCGTGCGGCCCGTGCTCGGAGATCTTCTACGACCGCGGCCCGGAATACGGTGTCGAGGGCGGCCCGGAAGCCGACGAGGACCGCTACATCGAGATCTGGAATCTCGTGTTCATGCAGAACGAGCGCGGCGAGGGCGGTGCCAAGGAGGACTACCCGATCCTCGGGCCGCTGCCGAAGAAGAACATCGACACCGGCATGGGCGTCGAGCGCGTCGCCTTCCTGCTGCAGGGCGTCGAGAACGTCTACGAAACCGATCTGCTCCGTCCCGTCATCGACAAGGCCGAGGAACTGACCGGCAGCCGCTACGGCGCCGAGCACGCCTCCGACGTGCGATTCCGGGTCATCGCCGACCACGCTCGTACCGCCGCGATGCTCATCGTCGACGGCGTCAACCCCGGCAACGACGGCCGCGGCTACGTGCTGCGCCGGCTGCTGCGCCGCATCGTGCGCTCGGCGCGCCTGCTCGGCGCGACCGCCCCGACGATGGCGCAGTTCATGGCTGTCGTGCGCGACACGATGGCCCCGTCCTACCCGGAGCTGGCCACCGACTTCTCGCGTATCGAAACGGTCGCGGTCGGTGAGGAGACGGCGTTCCTCAAGACCCTCGACACCGGCTCGAAGCTGTTCGAGGGTGCCGTCGAGGCGGTCAAGTCCGAAGGTCGGACCGTGCTCGGCGGGGCCGAGGCGTTCACGCTGCACGACACCTACGGCTTCCCGATCGACCTGACGCTGGAGATGGCGTCCGAGGCCGGCCTGTCCGTCGACGAAGAGGGCTTCCGGTCGCTCATGGCCGAGCAGCGCCAGCGCGCCAAGGACGACGCCCGTGCCCGCAAGCACGCGCACGCCGACCTCACCGTGTACAAGGAACTGCTCGACCGCGGACCCACCGAGTTCACCGGATTCTCCGAACTGGTGTCCGAGGCGAACGTGCTCGCCGTCATCACCGGCGGCGAACGCCTCCACGCCGCGCAGGCAGGCCAGGACGTCGAGCTGATCCTCGACCGCAGCCCGCTCTACGCCGAAGCCGGCGGCCAGATCGCCGACATCGGCACCATCACCGCGACCGGACTGCGCATCAAGGTCAACGACGTGCAGAAGATCGCGAAGCAGCTGTGGGTGCACAAGGTCACGGTGCTCGAAGGTCAGGTCACCGAGGGCGACACCGTCCTCGTGCAGGTCGACCCCGATTGGCGGAAGGGTGCCACCCAGGGCCACTCCGGCACGCACCTGGTGCACGCCGCGCTGCGGCAGGTTCTCGGCCCCAACGCCGTGCAGGCCGGCTCGCTGAACAAGCCCGGCTACCTGCGCTTCGACTTCTCCTGGCCGGGCGCCCTGTCGGAGCAGCAGAAGCAGGACATCGAGGCCGTCACCAACGAGGCCGTGGCCGCGAACTTCCCGGTGAACACCTTCGTCACCGACCTGGACAAGGCCAAGAAGATGGGCGCGATGGCGCTGTTCGGCGAGAACTACGGCGACGAAGTGCGCGTCGTCGAGATCGGCGGACCGTTCTCGATGGAACTGTGCGGTGGCACCCACGTGCAGCACTCGTCGCACGTCGGCACCGTCACCCTCCTCGGGGAGCAGTCCGTCGGCTCCGGCGTCCGTCGCGTCGAGGCCTACGTCGGTCTCGATTCCTACCGGCACCTCGCGAAGGAACGCGCACTGCTCGCCGGTCTGTCCTCGACCCTGAAGGTGCCGTCCGAAGAAGTGCCCGGCCGCGTCGAATCGCTCATCGAGCGTCTCAAGGTCGCCGAGAAGGAACTCGAGAAGACCCGCGCCGCCGCGGTCCTCGCGTCGGCCGGCACCTTCGCCGAGAAGGCCCAGCGGATCGGAGATGTCCTGGTCATCGCCGAAGCGGCACCCGAGGGCGTCGCGGGCAACGACCTGCGCAGCCTCGCCACGGACGTGCGTGGTCGCCTCGGCAGCGAACCCGCTGTCGTGCTGCTGCTCGGCAGCGCCGACGGCAAGGTTCCGTTCGTGGTCGCCACCACCAAGGCGGCCCAGGAGAAGGGCATCAAGGCCGGCGAGCTGGTGTCGAGCTTCGGACCGGCGATCGGCGGCCGCGGCGGCGGCAAGCCGGACATGGCCCAGGGCTCGGGTTCGGATGCCTCCGGAATCCCCGCGGCGCTCGAAGCATTCCGGGCGCGACTGCGCGAGCTGGCCGGCTGACCGTGGCGGCAGTCGCCGGCCCGGATCGCCCGGGCGACGACGACCCCGGACGCGGCCGCCGCATCGGCATCGATGTGGGCAGCGTCCGGATCGGGGTCGCCTCGAGCGACCCCGACTGCATCCTCGCGACTCCGGTGGAGACGGTCCCGCGGTCCAAGGACCGCGGGCCCGACGCGCCCGACATCCGGCGCATTATCCAAATCGTTATGGAATACGAAGCCGTTGAGGTTATCGTCGGTCTGCCGCAGACGCTGCGCGGTGAGCCCGGCAAGGCTGCGAAACTGGCGAGCGACTTCGCGCGCCGGCTTCGGCGGCAACTTCCCGACGTTCCCGTACGGATGGCCGACGAACGCTTCACCACGGTCACTGCGGCGCGAGCCCTCCGCGAAAGCGGAGTCAGCGCGCGCGGTGCACGGCCGGTCATCGACCAGGCCGCGGCCGTCGCCATCTTGCAGGGTTGGTTGGACGAGCGGAGTGCAGCTTTGAACGTGGCCGAGGACGGCGACCAGGGGGGTGGCCGGTGACCGGACGGTCCGACGACGACAACGAGGCAACACAGCAGCATTTCTTCGGTGACGGTTTCGGGGAAGAACCCGTGGACGGTCGCCGGAAGGTCGGTGGCGCCTTCGACAGAATCCGCTCGGAGCCGGAGCAGGAGCTCCGACCGAAAACACGCCCCGACGACGAACCGACGACGGTTCTGCACTTCGAGGAGGGTGTGTTCGACGGCCCGCCGCCGAGCACCGGGAGCGCCGACGCTGGTTACCAGGTCGGCGCTGCCGACGGTGGATACCAGGTCGGCGCCGCCGACGGTGGCTACGCCTCTGAGGGTGGTTACGCGTTCGGTACCTCCGACGGTGGTTATGCGGTCGGTTCGGCCGACGGTGGCTATCAGGTCGGCACCGCCGACGGTGGTTATCAGGTCGGCGCCGCCGACGGTGGTTATCAGGTCGGCACCGCCGAGGCCGACTACAGCGGTGACGGGTACGCCTACGACTACAGGGGCGACGGCTACGACGACGACGAGTACGTCGGCGGCTATCGCTATGCCGATCGCGCCGAGGTCTACGGCCGGGGAGACAGTGCCGGCGAGGAAGCCCGCTATGCCGATGAGGACCCCTACGCCGCACCCTACGAAAACGAACCCACACCGTGGCCCGACGCCGAGCGCGCCGAACCGGCCGCGGTGGGCGTGTCCCCGGCGCGGCGCGCACACGAACGGGAGGCCGGCGCACGGAAGAAGCGCGGGCGGGTCATCGGTTCGCTCGCCGTGGCGCTGCTGCTCGTCCTCGCCGTCGGCGGCGGCTTCTTCGTGTACAAGAAGATCGTCGGTCCCGACCTGCCCCCGGACTTCACCGGCCCCGCCGGTCCGGCCGTCATCGTGCAGGTCCGCTCGGGTGAAACCGCCGACGACATCGCCGTCGAACTCGCCGAGAAGGGCGTCGTCGCCAGCGCGTCCGCGTTCTTCAATGCTGCCGTGCAGAACACCGGGATGAACTCGCTGCAACCGGGCTTCTACGCTCTCGCGACGAACCTCCCGGCTGTCGAGGCCGTCGCCGAACTTGTCGATCCGACATCCCGGGTCGGTGCGCTGGTCGTGTCCGAAGGCCGCCAGCTGCACGACATTCGCGACGTCAACACGGGCGCGGTCCGCAAGGGGATCTACACGCTGATCGCGGAAGCGAGTTGCTACGAGGACAGCGGAACCTCCCACTGCCTGACATACGACGAACTCAACCGAGCCGGCGCGAGCACCGATCTCGCCGCGCTCGGAGTTCCCGCGTGGGCACGCCAGGCGGTCACCGGTGTGCCGGACCGTGATCGGCAGCTCGAAGGGCTCATCGCGGCGGGAAGCTGGGATTTCGATCCGTCCGCCAGCGCCACCGAGGTGCTCGCCAAGCTCGTGTCGGCCAGCGCCGAGCAGTACGACCGCACGGGGATCGCCGAGGCCGCCGCCAAGGCCGGTCTGTCGCCCTACGAACTGCTCGTCGCGGCGTCCCTCGTCGAACGTGAAGCGCTCCCTCCGGATTTCACGAAGGTCGCGCGCGTGGTCCTCAACCGGCTCGCGATCGACATGCCGTTGCAGTTCGACTCGACGGTCAACTACTCGCTCGACGAAACCGAACTGGCCACGACCGATGCGGACCGGGAACGGGTGACTCCGTGGAACACCTACGCGAGCCCCGGCCTGCCGGCGACGCCGATCTCGTCGCCGAGCATCGGTGCGTTGCAGGCCGTGGAGAACCCGGAGCCGGGCGACTGGATCTACTTCGTGACCATCGACGCGCAGGGCACGACCCTGTTCGCCGACAACTACGAGGAGCACCTCGTGAACACCGAACGAGCCTTGGAAAGCGGAATTCTCGACAGTGGTAGATGACAACCCGACCGGTGCGCGCAAGGCCGCGGTCCTCGGCAGCCCGATCCAGCATTCGAAGTCGCCGCTGCTGCACCTGGCCGCCTACCGGGCCCTGGGCCTGACCGACTGGACGTACGACCGGATCGAGTGCGCCGGCGAGCAGCTTCCCGCATTCGTCGACTCGCTGGGCCCGGAATGGGTCGGCCTGTCGGTCACGATGCCCGGGAAGTTCGCGGCATTGGCCTACGCCGACGAACGCACCGACCGAGCGGTGACCATCGGCTCGGCGAACACCCTCGTCCGCACCCAGAGCGGTTGGCGTGCCGACTGCACCGACGTCGACGGCGTGACCGGCGCGCTCGGCACGATCGGCGTCACCGACCTCACCGGCCGTTCCGCTGTCGTCGTCGGCAACGGCGGAACGTCCCGGCCGGCCATCGTCGGACTGGCGTCCCTCGGCGTTCGGGAGATCACCGTCGTCGCCCGGTCGGAGGCTCGCGCCACCGAGACGTTCGACTGCGCCGAAGCCGTCGGGGTCACGCCGCGGTGGGTCGCATTCGACGATCCGGGCCTCGGCGACGTGTGTGCCGAGGCGGGGGCCCTGGTGTCGACCGTCCCGGCCGCGGGCGCCGCACCGTTCGCCGACGTTCTGGCGCGCGCCCCGTTCATCCTCGACGCGATCTACGACCCGTGGCCCACGCCGCTCGCGTCGGCGGCGCAGGCCCGGGGCAGCGTCGTCGTGTCCGGCTTGTACATGCTGCTGCACCAGGCGTTCGGTCAGGTCGAACAGTTCACGGGCCGTCCCGCACCGCGCGACGAGATGGCGAAGGCCGTCGGACTGTAGGGAGCGTCTTCGTAGATCTGATACTTCCTGCCACTGACGTGGCAGGCGGTGAAGATCCACGTTTCTCACGGCTACCCACCACACCATCGTGCGATGTTGCGGGCTCGACCGTGTCCCACACCGACGCTTCGGGTGCAGGACGAGTCCTCGACTGTGTCACCCCCTTCGGGGGTCTCGAAGCCGTGATGCTG